>Ga0209386_1000126_pt1 | contig 39606 bp, 39 predicted proteins | sample NGEPertwo_FD_184510 | JGI IMG/M metagenome (GOLD analysis project Ga0209386, IMG submission 184510) | Arctic peat soil microbial communities from the Barrow Environmental Observatory site, Barrow, Alaska, USA - NGEE Permafrost154B-two... | ecosystem: Environmental > Terrestrial > Soil > Wetlands...
ATGGGACTGGACATAGAACGTAGGCTCAGATCTTTCCGGGAGCAGGATCAGGTGGATACCGCCTACGTGGACACCGCCATCGACTTCATCCGCACCTATGCCGATTTCTGCCATCACGGGAAGGAGGAGGGCATTCTCTTCCGGGCGCTGGAAGGGAAGGAGCTCGAACCGCCTCTCGCCCGTTTGATGAAAGATCTGGTGCTGGAACACGATTGGGCGCGGGCAACCACCAAACGCCTGGCGGAGGCTAATCGGGCGTATGCCGAAGGAGACGCCGATCAACTGGCGCTAGGGCTAAGGCTGCTGCACCAGATCCAATCCTTCTACCCCGGCCACATCACCAAGGAAGAAAGCCGCTTCTTCAACCCCTGCCTGGAATACTTCTCCGAGCACGAGCTGACGGCGATGGAGACCGAGTTCGCCGAGTTCGACCGAAAGGTGATCCACGAGAAGTACCGGCGCTTGGTGGAGACGCTCAGCGAGGAACCGCCCGGCGCGGCCTAGGCGGGTGAGGACCAACAGGAGCGCCGCAGAATGAGCTCGATCACCGGTCCCGCCAACCACCAGTGGCGCTCAGGCGGGCGTACGAGCTCGAGTCCGGCGCGCCCGAAGATCTCGAGCAACTCCTTCCAGTCCAGCATGTTGTAGTAGAGGGGTTCGCGGATTGCCAGGCGTCCCCCGGGTTTGAGCCTGGCCGCCGGCCCTTCGGCCACTTCGCCGCGCATCCCCGGGCTTATCTCGTGCAGCACGTAGTGCGCGTGGCGATTCTGCGCGAGAGTTGCCCCGAACCCGAGCCGAAGTCCAGCACCCGCTCCCCTCCCCTCAGCCCCAGGCGCTCCACCCAGCCGCGCCAAAAGGGGCGGAGCGCCGTGGCCCCGAGAAGGCGCGTGCTGAGCACGTCTATGCTGCCGGGATCCGGCACCGCTTGGCTACCAGACCAACTGGTCATCGACGGGGACGTTGGTGACGATGCGCTCCGCGGTCTGCACCAGCCAAGGCTCGCCCTGGTCCATCCAGGTAACTTCGATTCGGCCGGCGGCGAAGAGCGGGGGCCGGCCCTCAGCGGCGAAGTTGCGCCAGTCCGCCAGTTCGACGTGCCAAGGCCGCTTGCCGCTGGTCGCGCTCTTATAACGCATGGTGTCCAGGGTCTTCAGGAAACCGGTGGCGGGGTCAAAGCCGGCATCGAAATATTCCTCCGCGGTCGTGCCGTCAGGCCGTTCCCGGATCAAGACCAGACGGGCGTGCTGGTCGTCGGCCCCCGCTTCCCAGCGTACCCTGGGATCCAGGATCCAGGAACCGGGGAACCCGATCTGCTCCGCCTTCACCGCGAGATAGGCACCCTGGTTCAGGTGGTCCCCGGCCTCGGCCAGGTCGCGGCCCGCCATTTGTGTGCGGCCCCGCTTTGCAATGTAGTCGTCGACGCCACTGACTATCCCCAGGCCGAACCAAGTCAGCTCCATGTCGCTGTGGCGTTCTTCGCCGATACGGCTGGCGATGTTCACTCGGAAGGGAAGTGACAGCCCGCCGAGCTTCATGGTTCCATGGCCCTGCTGAATCGCCGTCTCATAGAGGGGCGTGGCCTGAGGGGGCGGGACATCCGCCGCCACACTGCCGGCGCTGACGGCTGCGACGAAGCGCAGGACGGGCGCCGGCAGATCCTGGGGAACGGCGACTGTACCCAGATCGGCCGAGCCCACAGCGGGAGCCGCCGGAGAACCTGGGCGAACGCGCAGCCCCACCCAGCCCAGTGCCACCACTCCCGTCAAGACGGCTGAGGTCAGCAGACCCCATCGCTTCCACGATCTCGCCTCGCGTCTCTCGCGAACCTGCTCGATCTCGGCGGTCAACGCCTCCATCTCGGACTCCTTTGCCTGTCGCTGATCGTTCGCTTCGATTCTAGAGTCGAGTTGAGCGGAAGACACCCGCCAGTTGGCCTGGTTGAGCACCTGTCCATCGGGCGGTTTCCCGGCAGGAGGGGTGGCTCGGCGCAAAGGGTCTTACTCCCAGTTCCGCAGCACCAGCCAGAGGAGGGCCAGAGAGGCGGGCATGCTGGCAACCGCCATTCCAAACCAAACCGCGCTGGCGAAGGGGATCTGCTCGAAGTTCATGCCGAAGAAGCCGGTGATGAAAGTGATGGGCATGAAGATGGTGGCGATCAGAGTCAACCGGCGCATGACCTCGTTGAGTCGGTTGGAAACGACCGACTGGTTGAGCTCTAGGGCGGCGGTGAGGATGTCCCGGTAGGCGTCGAGGTGCTCGAGGGAGTAGATCACTTCGCTATGGGCTATGCGCAACTGTCGCTCGACCGGAGGGTCGAGCAGGGAAGCCTCGTCAGCGGCCAACTGACCCAGGGTTTCGCGGAAGGCGTTGAGTTGTCGGCGCAGGGCGACCAGGCTCTGCTTGAGACGAAAGAGACCACGCACCATCTCGTGGTGGTCCGGAGAGATGATCTCGTCCTCCAGACCGTCGAAGCGCAGGTCGATGGCGTCAGACAGATGCTCGTACTCCTCCACGCACCAAGCCACCAGAACCGACAGCACCAGCTCTCCCCGCATCCCCTCCGTCTGGGCCCGGCGCTGAGCGGCCCGCTGCCCGAGCTCCTCGCGCTCCGGCTCGCTCAGCTCTCCCACCGTCAGGGCCCATCCCCGGGCAATGAGGACGTATAGCCGTTCCAGCTGGTCGCCTAAGCCGCCGGATTCCAAAGTCTGCGCAGCCCGGACGCCCGGGCGAACCAGGGTAAGGGCAACATATCCGGGAAGCTCGTAGGCACGAGTCCGGCGCCGCTCCGCGGCGATGTCGGTAATAAGCAGTTGGGGTAGTGAAGCCTGCCGCGCGTATTCGACGAAGTCCCCCTCCCGAGCCAGGTGAACCCAAAGCACCGGACCGTCGTCGGCCAGCAGACGCGTGAGTTGAGAGGCATCGCTCGGGGAGAAGGCCTCCTCGCCCGCGGCCAATTGCCACACCTGAGCTTCCAACCAGACTCCCTTCAGCGAAGGGGGCGCGGCCGCGACGGCGGCGCCCCCTCCCAACTACCCAGTTAGCCGGCGGCCGATGCCTTGCCATACGTTGGCTTTAGGCATCAGTGGTAGGGTCAGACCCTCGGGGCCGTTTGTGCCCCGAGGAAGAAACCAGCTGTGAGAAAGCGGACCATTCCTCCCTCCCGTGAGGCCGCAAGATGAGCGAGCAGGACCCAAGCCGAAGCGCGAAATCGATCCTTTCGCCGCTCGGCGCGGGCATCTCGGTGTCCATCCTGGCGCTTTCGGTTCTGAGCGTGCCCCTTGCGGCAGCCTCCCAATTGGGGCTATCCCAGGCAGAGACCACCAGCTGGATTCTCGGACTCTATGGGCTGCCCGGCGCTCTCAGCCTGCTTCTGGTACTGCGCTACCGCCAGCCCTTGTTGGTAACGGGCAACGTCTTCATCATGATTTTCGTTGCCTCGCTTGCCACCGATCTTAGCTGGCCGGAGTTGATCGGAGCGGCGGTAGCCGCGGGGGCTTTGGTGCTGATCATCGGCGGTCTCGGGCTCACCGACCGGCTGGCCGTCTGGCTACCGCCGCCGATTGTCTTCGGGCTTCTCGCCGGGGCCGTCGTGCCCTTTTTCATCGACCTGTTCGTGGCCTTGGACAGAGAACCGTTATCTATCGCAGTGATCATCGCGGCCTACATGCTCGGGGCGTTCGTCTTCCGAGGGCGGTTGCCGGCCATTCTGCCCGCGCTGATCGTGGGCCTCGTGGTGGCCGTTCTCGAGGGAGGGTTGGGCTTCTCCCCGGAGGAGCTATCCTTCCCCGCTCCCGCGCTCACGCTTCCTCACTTCTCTGTCGATGCGCTGCTCACCGCGACCCCGGTCATGGTGGTGCTCGTCACCCTGCAGGCCAATGTTCCGTCCATGGTGTTCTTGAGGGGGCAGGCATACCTGCCCCCAGCGAGGCTGATCACCGGCATCAGTGGCACGGGGACACTGTTGGGATCTCTTCTGGGTCCGGTGGGCGTTTCGCTATCCCTTCCCGCATCGGCTCTGGTTGCGGGTCCCGATGCCGGAGAACACGGAACTCGCTACCGGGCGGGCTACGTGGCTGCCTCGGCCCACGTCGCAATCGGGTTGCTTGCCGGATTGGCCGCCGCTTTCGCCGCCGGAGCGCCACAGGCTCTGCTGGACGCCGTGGTGGGGATCGCCGTGATCGGCGTCTTGGTCAACGCCCTCAGGGAGGCGACCCGCGGGCCGCTCGTCTTTGGCCCGATGTTTGCCTTTGCCGTCTCGCAATCCGGCCTCTCCCTGTTTGGCTTGGGAGCTTTCTTCTGGGCGCTGGCCCTGGGACTCGCGGCCTCGTTCCTGCTCGAAAGAGACGGCTGGAAAGAACTCCGCGGCCTTACCGAAACTTAACGCCCGCTTCACGCCACCTAAGTCATCTCGAGCGAAGATGACCAAGATGCGGAATCGATCCGCACATCACCGTCACCCAACGGATAGCGCAACAGGAGGCCTTTACATGACCAGGATTCAGCCTAAGACCGTACTTCTCGTGATGGTGATGGTGCTCGCCATGGCGGCGCTGCTCGCGCCCGCCGCCATGGCCGCCCCACCCACTGCCGACGGTGCGGCATTCGGGAACCACGTGTCCACGATGGCCAAGATGGGGTGTCTCGGCCAGGATCACAACCCCGGCAACCACCAAGGGATCACCGGGTGGATGGATGGCATGGACTGCATGCCCATGACCTCCATGCCTCAGGCCTAAGCCCTCACAATACTGGTTTCCGAAAAGCCCCGGCCGGCCGGCCGGGGCTTTTCCTTTGCCCGCCTAGGCAAAACCCTTCGACCAATCCCTCTGAAATACCCCTGGGAGTATGGTCAACTACTATCGACAATAGTAGGTTGGTCGGCAACTATGCTCCATAGTATTAAGACGGTTACCAGAAGGAAGGGGAAAACATGCCGTCAGCCCGAATGAGGTTGGCCGAGAAGCCACCGGCCGCCGCGAAACACCAGGAGGAAGGCGCCTATGTGGGCGGGCGGGGCCCGATGGCCCTCCTCGCTTCGCTATTCGCCCTAGTCATTCTCTTGCTCCTCCCCGCGGTGGCGAGCGCGAGTTCCCTGGAGGCGAGCAGTTCCCGGCTCGCGATTTGGCCGGAGTACGACGATCCCCGGGTCCTGGTGATCATGGAAGCGGACCTCACCGATGAGACGGAACTACCTGCGACGGCCTCCTTCAACATCCCCAAAGGGGCCGAGATCGGCATGGCCTGTGAGGTGGACGGCGGCGGCGGCCACGCCTGCAAAGCCTACAAACTGGAAGACAAAGGCGACTATCAGACCTTGAGCTATCAGGTCGAGACGCAGAAGAAGGTCTTCGTCGAGTACTACTACGAGGCTTTCCCGGCGACCCCGGGTGAACGGCAGTTCCAAGTGGACTACCGTCCCGGCTTCCCCACGGCGAACCTGCAAATCGAAGTGCAGGAACCCGCGCGCAGCACCGGCTTCGCGGTGGAACCGGACTTCGCCCCGGGCGAGACCGACTCCAACGGCCTGCAGTACTTCAACAAGCAGGTCAGCTCCCCCGTCGTCGATGAAGTCCTGCCGGTCAAGATCTCCTACTCCAAGCCCGACGCAGAGCCTTCCGTCAAGGCTTCCACCCAAACCGACGGCGGCTCACTGGGCGGAGCGGCATCGAGCGCCACCTCCCGGAACTCGCTGATCACTATCGCTGCCGTGATCGTTTTTGGCGCGCTCTTCTTCATGGGGTACCGCACCTTCCGTCCCCAGCCCGTCGGCGGTGGTTCGCGTCGGGGCGGACGCGGACGCAACGCGAACGTGGTCCGTTCATCCCCGGCCAAGCAGGAAGGCGGCCGCAAGTCCGGGAAGGACCGCAGTTCCCGAGGCGCCTTCTGCATTCACTGCGGAAGCCAGATCCCGGCTCAGGCCAACTTCTGCTCCGAGTGCGGCTCCGAGAGAGACGGCTAGGGGCGTCTGATGGCCACTAGCTTTCCGCTTCGGTCCGGCTCACTGCTCCTCGCGCTCGTGGTGCTGCTGCTTCTGGCGGCAGCACCGGCCCAGGCGGCGGTCAACCAGGACTCGGTGACCCAGAAGATCATGTGTCAATGCGGGTGCGGGGCAGTTCTCGAGAACTGCCCCCACGCCGAGTGCGGCTGGGCCATTCCCGCGAAGAACTTCATTAGAGAGCAACTCGAGGCGGGCAAAACTCCAGAAGAGCTTATTGCGTACTACGTCTCCCAGAACGGCGAGCAAATCCTTGCGGCGCCTGAGAAACAGGGCTTCGGCCTGGGTGCCTGGTTGACTCCGTTCGCGGTCATCATCGCCACGGCCATCGCCATCTACTCCATGGTGCGCCTGTGGGTCCGGGACCGTGCAGAAGCAGCCATGGCGCTCCCCGAAACTCCCGCGCTGCCCAAAGACAAGTCCGACCGCTTGGACGAGGAACTGAAGAAATTCGATTGATGGGAGAAGCGTGGGTCCGAATGATCAATTGAAGGATGGTCTCGAGGAGCCGGCAGACGGTTTCGAGCAGCCAGGAGGGCGGCTGGCCGAAAGCCGCGATCGCTTCGAGAGCGCCGGTCACTTCCCCGCGAAGAAACTGTTCGTGGCGGCGGTACTGCTCTTCGGGTTGCTCGCCGGCGGTATCACCGGCTACGAGCTGCTTTTTGGCCCCGAGGAGGTGGGTGGCCCCCAAGTAATGGAAAGCATCAGCTATCCGCCTGAGGGCGCCGAGATCAATCACCTCTCCGACGAAGTCGAGCAGAACGAAGCCGGAGTGACCTTCCCGCTGTCGGCACTGAAGGACAACCTGATCGTGGGGGTCGACTACCAAAGGACGAGCCCGCTTCCCGAGGACTACCAGCTCGCGGCCGGCGGGAACGTGCTGCCGGTCTTGGCCTACGTCACTCCCAAAGGGCGCATGGTCACGGCCACCTCGTTCTGCGAGCCGTGCCGCTCGACCGAATTTCACCTGGACGGCAACCTGCTGGTGTGCGACGTCTGCTACACGCGGTGGGACGTCTCGACCCTCCTGGGGGTGAGCGGGGGTTGCTTCGATTACCCTCCCGAGGAGGTAACCGCCAGCATCTCCGGCGATCAGGTGGTGATTCCGGCGGCCGACCTGGAGGCCTGGCAGCCACGGGCCTATCAGGATGTCGAGGTGGACGACATGTAGGAGGCGGCGGTGCGGCCGGGATCTCGCCCGGCCGCCGCCCGCAACAAAGCCGGGCGGCCTACTCCGGTGGGCCGCCCGGCAACTCCACCACGAAGGTCGCGCCCTCACCGAGCGTGCTCGTAGCGCTGATGGTGCCGCCCATCTGCTCGACCAGGCTGCGCGCGACCGCCAAACCGATCCCCGTGCCGCCCCCCACCCGTGAGCGGGACTTGTCCACCCGGTAGAAGCGCTCGAACACGTGGGGAAGGTCTTCTGCGGGAATGCCGACCCCGGTGTCCGCGATCCGCAGCAGAGTGGTGTTATTCGCTCCCTCCTCCACCGTGACCGTGACCCGTCCGCTCTTGGGCGTGTGCTTGACCGCATTGTCCAGCAGGCTGAGAAGCACCTGAACCAGCTTGTCCTCATCTGCCCAAACCATGGGAGTACCCTCCGGTTCCCGCTTATCGAGCGCGACGCCCTGCTCATGAAAGAGCGGGCGGATGCGCTCGATGACCTCGGACACCAGAGGGCCGGCGGGGAGCAGATTGGGCTTGGGCGGCTCCAATCCGGCCTCGACGCGGGATAGTCGCTCGACATCGTGCACCAGGCGGGCAAGCCTGCCGGCTTCGCGGTGAACCAACTGATAGGTGGCCGGATCCTCCGGAACCACTCCGTCCATCAGACCTTCCATGTAGCCCTGGATGTTGCTCAGCGGGGTGCGCAACTCATGTGAGATGGTCGCCAGGAGTTCGCGGCGGAGGCTCTCGGTTTCCTCCAGGCGCTCGGCCATCTCGTTGAACGCTCCAACCAGCTCGCCAATCTCGTCGCCGCCGGTGTAATCGATGCGCTCGTCGTAGCGACCCGCGGCGATGACCCGAGACGCCCGGGAGAGGCGGACGAAGGTATGAGATAGCCGGTCGGAGACCAGGAAACTGGCCGTGATGGCGACCAGAATTCCCAGGCCCAGCCCGATGAAGACCGCCTGGGTGACGCCGACGGCGATGGCCTCCTCTATGTCGCCCACCATGCCCGGCATCATCGAAGCCATGTCGGGCATGTGGGCGTTCGCCGCACTGATGGCGATGTTGCGCAAGGAGACGAGCAGAACCAGGGTCATGGCGGCCAAAGGAAGCAGGTAGAGCAAGAATAGGCGCCAGCGGAGGCTCACCCGGGGGTCTCCGATTCGCCCTTGCGGAACTTGTAGCCCACCCCACGAACAGTGGCGATGAAGCGGGGAGAGGAAGAGTCGTCGCCGATCTTCTTGCGCAGGTTGGCCACGTGCACGTCGACCACCCGCGAGTCACCCAGATATTCGTATCCCCATACCCGCTCGAGGAGTTGTTCCCGCGAATAGACCCAACCCGGATGCTCGGCCAGAACTTGGAGCAGGTCGAACTCTAGGGTGGTCAGCTCCACGTGTCGACCGTCGACGGTGACCTCCCGGCTGCGTCCGTCCAGCACCAGCCCGTCGTGGACGATCGGCCCGTCCCCATCCTCAGAGGTGACTCCGACACGGCGCAGGATGGCCTCGACCCTAGCGACCAGCACCTTGGGGCTGAACGGTTTCGTGAGATAGTCGTCGGCGCCGGCCTCGAAGCCGGCCAGTACATCCTCTTCTTCGCCTCGGGCGGTCAGCATCAGGATGGGGACCTCGCGAGAAGCGCGCAGCTTTTTGGCGACCTCGAGTCCCCCAATTCCGGGGAGCATCAGGTCGAGCACCAGGACGTCCGGCTGAAAGGCGGCGAATTGACGAAGCGCCTCCGCCCCATCCGCCGCCCAGGCGACCAGATAGCCTTCGCGCTCGAGGTAAGCGGAAACGAGGAACCGCACGTTGTCGTCATCGTCCACGACCAGAATTCGAATCTGCTCCTGCGCTTCGGCCAAAAGAGTACGTCTCCAAAAATAGAAGGGGCCGGCTTGGCGGCCGGCCCCTCATTCATCCCGTACGGTTAACGGAGGCCTAAAAGCCCATCATCCCCCCGCTGCCTGTTCCCATAATACCGCTGCCTTCGCCCATCATACCGCCGCTCATGAAGGATTCCCCATCAGCGCCGCCGCAGAACTCGAGCATCTCCTGAGCGTCTTCGCCGTGAATCTCCTGCATATGCGCGGCCATGGACTCGGCGAGTCCCTCGTCCCCGGCAAACTCAGCGCCCATGTGCTCCTCGATCATGCCACGAACGCCGTCCACATAGCTATCGGGAGTGGTCGATTCGACCGCCAGAGCATTGTCCACCAGCGCGCCGCCTGCGGTGCCTAGGCTCAGCACGCCGAGCAGGCCGCCGGCTATCAGCAGGAAACCCAGAACACCTTGCAGTTTCCGCGAACCCAGCCGTTCTCTCATCGTCATCTTCATACCGTTCTCCTTCTTCTCTAGATTGTCTTGCATCGTGCGCAACCTTTCCAAGTTGCCGCCACCCCTCGACTTCGGGGAGCAGGGCACCCCGCGAGAGGCCCAGTCCAACCAACACCCCGAGCCGAGTCGAGATGGCGGCACCGACACCACCAGCGTGATTGTCGCCAACGCTACAAAACAAAGTGTAGATTCATTCTGTTAAGCGATTGTAAGGACTTCACAGGGGAAGGTCGGCACGTTAAGGGGAGGCGTTTCCTGAAATTCGTGCTGCCTATGTCCTAGGAGGCGCGACGCCGAATCACCTCGCTGCGAACCGATTGGGCAGTCGGCGCAATCAGCCGGATACGGCCGGTATCGGCATCGCTTTCGAGGAAGCGGTCGTGGATTTCCACCGCCAGCACGGCGAGTTGCGTGACGGTCCGGGGAACGACCTCTTCCGGAAGCAGGCCTCGATGTTCCTTCAAGTAGGCCGCGGCCGCACGCACCGCATCGTGGCGCACTCGGTCGGCGGATTCTGGGAAGGTGAAGCGCCAACGTCTCGCCTGTCGCATGATCCGGGTCTTTTCCTTGTCGGAGATCTCGAGCCCCGCGGCGGGAAAAATCCGGCAATCGTAGGTACGACAGGTACGGGGGCGGTGGGCGTAGATCGAGCACCCGCTCTCGCCGAGCAAAGGGCAATGCCCGCTCCCGTCGTAGCCGATAATCACGTGACCCTCGGGCATCAGTGGTGCGGGAAACGTGAGCTCCGGCGGTATGTGGGAAAGGGTCTCGGTCTCGTCCGGACCGATGTGGACGAACTGGGACGAGGTATAACAGGCGGTGCAGTCGCCGCAAGGCACCTCGGACACGCCCTTGCCGGAGATGGCCAGGAGCACCTGCTCCAGCCAAACAGAGAAGAGGCCGGCGTTCAAGGAAGAACCGCCTTGCACTTCGCCGCTCCCGCTCGGATCACGGTGGCTACTCGGTCGTCTCAGTGGTCTCCCCGCCGCCACTTTCGCCGGGGATCGCAGCCGCTTCGGTGGTGGTCGGCTGATACTCGAGGTCTTCCTGGACGGACACGGCGAGCTCTTCCTTGGCGTTCTCCAACCACTCTTCCCAGAGCGCCCGCCCTTCTTCGCCCGCGATTTGGGCCCGCAATCCTTCCCGCGCCTCCTCGAGGGTGGGAACGTGCTCGGGAATGATCTCCTCCACCCGAATCAGGTGATAGCCGTATGGGGTGCGGACAGGCTCGGAGAGCTCGCCCTCCGGCAAGCTGAAGACGGCGTCTTCGAATTCGGGGAGCAGGGCACCCCGCTCGATCACGCCCACGTCACCCCCATCATCCTTGGAGCCCGGGTCATCGGATAGCTGCTTCGCCAACTCCGCGAAGGCGGCTCCGTCCACGATCTGCTGGCGAACCCGCTGTGCTTCCTCGAGAGCGGCCTGCCAGTCCGCCTCGGTGACTTCCGCCTCGTCATCCTCCGCATTCTCGGGCGAGAAAAGGATGTGGCTGACTCTCCGGGTCTCGTCGACGCTCAGCTCCTGCTTCTGCTCTTCGTAAAAGGCGGCGACCTCTTCGTCAGATACCTCGATGTCTTTGTTGACCTCTTCGATCATCTTGGTGATCAGACCCTGTTGGCGCAGGTTCTCTCTCAGCTCCTCCAGGGAGAGGTTCTGTTGGGCAATCGCCTGTTCGAACTTCGCCTCGTCGCCGCCGTAGGGCTCTTTGAGCTTTGCCAGCTGTTCGTCGATCTCCGCTTCGGTGACCTCGACGCCGGCTTCGGCGGCCTTCTGCGTGACGATTTCCAGAGTCACCAGATAGTCCAGGACTTCCCGGCGGTAAGTGTCGAAGCCCTCAGGGTCGCTCTCCTCGCTCGGTACCTGCTCTCCCAGCTGCTGCTGGATCTTGTCCAACTGCTCGTCCAACTGAGCCCGCGTGATCTGTACACCACCGACCTCGGCGGCAACATCTTCGGCAAGGCTCTCGCCGCCACAACTCAGAGCCGTCAGGGAGAGAGCGAGAATCATCAGAAAGCCCAACAACGACTTTCGCACCTGAAATTTCAAGGAAGCCCCTCCATCTAGATTAGACGCCGCTCGAGAGTTCGTGCCCAGGGGACGGGCCGTTCGGCGCCGGAAACGAGAGGGAATTGTACCAGCCCCGTGTACTAGAAGCTGTGGCTAGAAAACCGTCCCGCTTCCGGCTAGAATCGCCGGATGGCAACTATCCTCTACTCCCTGGCCCTCTTTGCCGTGGCCGGTCTTGCCGAGATAGGCGGAGGCTATCTGGTCTGGCTTTGGCTGCGGGAGGACTGGGCGTGGACGGCCGGAGCCATTGGTGGCTTTATCCTGTTCCTCTATGGAATCGTGCCAACACTTCAGCCCGAGGACCGATTCGGGCGGATATATGCGGCCTACGGCGGGGTCTTCATCATCCTTTCGACCTTTTGGGGGTGGTTCGTCGACCGCAAGCAGCCCGACGCATACGATTGGATTGGCGCCGGTATCTGTCTGGTGGGAGTTGGGATCATAATGTGGGCGCCGCGAGGGTAACGGCGCCCCGGCACGCACTCAGTCGTGCAGATCCTGTCTCTGGAAGATGAGCGTCGCCGCCACCATGAACAACCCGGTATACATGGCGATAACGATCGCGGCGGCTCCAGGCTCGAGAGGCTGGTAGGCCTCGATTTCCATCCCCAACACTCCCGGCACCAGGGAACCGGGGAGATAGGCCACCACCTCCAGGGCGCGCCCGCCGATCATGCCCAGAATTTGCACGAAGAGCATCTCTCCCAGCATGGTGAGGGCCAGCCCGCCCCCAACCGCGACCAGCATCGAGCGGCCGGAGACCGCCAGCAGTAGGGCAAGCGCGGCGAAAGGAAGCACGCCGTACGCTCCCAACCCGGCCCGTCCTTAGGAGGTCATCCAGTTCGCCCGCCACGGGTCCGATGCTTCCGTGCTCGGCGTAGACGAAGCCTCCGGCGATCGCGGCCGTGACGGCTGCAGTAACCACGAAAAAGAGCGCAACCGGCACGATCAGGGAAACGAACTTCGTCCAGAGCAGCGTAGTGCGGGAGACGCCTTGACTCAGCCACAGGTGGAGGCTCCGCCAATTGTACTCGTTGGCCATGATCGCTCCGGCCAGAACGACGGCCAGAACGTGTCCCATCGTGGAAGTCCCCGCGTGTTGGAGCATTTCGTTCATTTGTCCGGCCATGGTCACGGGCGCATCGGCCTTCAGTTCGGTTATGGTATTGGTCAGTGTGACCAGCAGAGCGGTGATGGCCGCCAGCGCGGCAAGCTCGATCCAGAGAATGCCGCTGGCCAGTGTCTTGGTCTGTTGCGCGCGAAGCACGTTCACGAACATCGGATCTCCTTTCAGAAAATGGCGGAGCTAGGCAGCCGAATCGACCAAGAGCGAAGTGTCGGGGAAAAGCCGGGCTCCCCCGCCGACGCCGGCGTCCGCGCCTTCGCTCTCGCCGGTCAGGTTGAGAAAAACGCTTTCCAGGTCGGCCCGACCGTTGGTCACTTCCTCCGGCACCACACCGTGCTCGACCAGATGGACCACGACGGCCTTGCTCGGCACGCCATCGATTTCCAGCCACTGACCCTTCGGCCGCACCGCCGTCACGCCGGGCAGTGAGCTCAGGGCATTGGCAGCGAGAGCAACCTCGGCCAGCCGAACGCGCACGGTCTCGCTCCCCCCGCCCAGCAGCTGAGCCACGGTCCCCTGCGCCACCTGCCGGCCCTTGGCAAGCATGGTCACCCGGTCGCAGACCTGCTCGACCTCGTGGAGCAGGTGAGTGCTGAGAAAGACGGTCACTCCATCGTTTGCCAAGCGGCGCAAGAGTTCGCGGATCTCCCGCATGCCGGCGGGGTCCAGGCCGTTGGTGGGCTCGTCAAGAATGAGCAGTTCGGGTCGATGCAGCAGCGCGGCGCCCAATCCGAGCCGCTGCCGCATCCCTAGGGAGTAGCCCTTGACCCGCCGTCCTGCTGCCTGCGTGAGGCCGACGAAATCGAGCACCTCCTCGACCCGGACGGCGTCGATCTCGGGCCGCATCCGGGCGAGCAGCCTCAGGTTCTTGCGGCCGCTCATCGAAGGCACCATCCCAGGCGTGCCCATCAAAGAGCCAACACCCCGAAGCGCCCGGGTGTCCCGGGGGGTTACCTTCTGCCCAAAGACCCGCACCGATCCCGAGGTTGGATGCATCAATCCGAGGCACATGCCGATGGTGGTCGTCTTGCCAGAACCGTTCGGGCCAATGAAGCCGTAGACCTCCCCCCGGCGAACCGCCAGGTCGAGGTCACTTATGGCATTCACCGGGCCAAAACGCTTGGTGAGCCCCGAGGTTTCCAGGACGAATTCGCTACTGAGGGAGTCTTCTGAGCATCCGTTCATTGCGCGGGCCTCCTTCATGGGTACCGATGACCTCAGATTAGGCCGCGCAGGGCCGGACCGCGTCAGTCTTTGGGGGAGTTGGCCGCTGGACGGGCGCAGGGCCTGGCGCCTGGCCAGCTGCAGGGCCCCGACCCGGAGGGCGCAGAAAAAAGGCGGGTGCCGCCCGAAGACGACACCCGCCAGTATTGTGAACTCGAATCCGCTCGGACTACCGAGCCGATCTTCTTCTGACTGCTACTGAAGTTCCCCTTCGAAGAAGCGCCACAGCATAGCCGACGCTTGGGCCCGGTTGGTGTGCTCGTCGGGCCGGAAATGACCGGCGTCGTCACCCATGGTGATGCCCTGCTGATACATGTGGGCGATGTGGCCTTCGGCCCAGTGACCCGCCACGTCGTCGAGATGCATACCGACCTGCGCCATCAGTTCAGTGCGCTCCTGCTCAGTGAGGCCGCGGCCCAAGTGCTCGAGGGCCCGGTCCATCATGGTAGCCATTTGTGCCCGGGTGATGGGCTCGTGGGGGCCGAAAGTGCCGTCCTCATGTCCGTGGATGATGCCAAGCTTCTCCATAGCGCCGATCTGGCCTTCGGCCCAGTTTCCCATGGTGTCTTCGAAGGGCGCACCCGCTTCGGGCTCGACGCCCAGCATGCGGCTAAGGACTGCCGCGAACTGCGCTCGGGTGAGCGCGTCTTCGCCGCCGAATTCACCATTGGTGTAGCCGTGCATGAAGCCGTGCTGTGCCATGTTCTCCGCGTAGCCTTCATACCAGTGTCCGGCCGCGTCCCCGAACATGTGCTCGCCATCGTGGGTTCCCGCCTGGGTCATGGGGTCGCCCGTCATACCCGTTCCGGGTTCGTGGATTCCCGGGGAGCCGTCGTAGGCCCACACCGTCGTCGAGAGTAGCAGTGTCAGAGCCACCGCCGCCAAGGCCATTAGTCCTATCCGTTTCTTCAAGTCTCTTCCCTCCTTGGGCAAAGCGCCCGCGTTTGCAGTACATGAACCGATGACCCCAGCCTATGGAGTTACTCTAAGGTTGGGGTGAAGAAATCCTGAGAATGTTCTCACCGCTGGCCGATCGGAAGGCGGGCAGGTGCGTGTAAAGCCCGCCCTTACGCAGACTCCTCGACCCGAGCTGAGCGCCCGAAGACCCGCTGCTTCATCCGCTCCGCGCTGGTATAGAGCACGGGCACTATGATCAAGGTCAGGGCGGTCGAGCTGAAGAGCCCGCCGATGACCACCACCGCAAGAGGCCTCGACACGAACGCTCCTTCGCTCAACCCCAGAGCCATGGGCGTGAGCGCGAGAATCGTGGCGACCGCAGTCATCAGGATCGGACGCAGCCGTCGGCGCGCTCCCTCCCTTACCGCTTCCAGCAGTTCCATTCCCTGCTCCCGGAACTGGGTGACCAGGTCGAGCAGCACGATGGCATTGGTAACCACGATGCCGATCAGCATCAAGAGACCGATCAGACTGGGCATGCCGAGACTGGTCCTGGTAACGAGCAGCATGGGTACCGCGCCGATCGCGGCGAAGGGAATGCTGACCAGCAGCACCAGCGGACCAAGCAATTGCCGGAAGGTTCCCACCATGATGATGTAGACGATCAGCACGGCCATCAGCATGGCGATGCCCAGGGAGACGAACACCTCATTTAGCATCTCGCTGGCGCCGCCCAGTTCCCAGCGGGCGCCCTCGGGAAGGTCGGCCGCCGCCATCGCCGTCTCTATCTCGGTGGAGAGGGCGCCCAGGTTCTGCCCCTCCGCTTCGGCGGTCACGGTCGCGGTACGGCGGCCGCCCGTGTGAGTGATTTGCACCGGGCCGTCCACTACCCCGACGTCGGCGACTTGGCCCAGGCTGACCTGACCGCCCGCACCGGGCAGGGGTACCTGGCTCAGGAGCTCAGGCGTGGGCTCGGGAACCCCGGGGATATCGGCGATCAGCCGGACGGGCAGATCTCCCTCTTCCAGCTGAACCTGACCGACAATCATTCCCCCCAGCAACAATCTGACGGTGCTGGCGATCTGATTGGGATCGGTTCCGGCGGCCACGGCGTCCGCGGGGCGCACGGACACCTGAAGCTGGGGCCGGGTTTGGTTGAGATTGGAGGACACGTTGCCGGCGTCTTGGACCGACGAAACCGCGGCAAGCGCCGCCGCATTGGCCTCCCGGAGAACGGCCGGGTCGTCGGCAAAGATGCGCACCTCGAGCTGGGACAGATGTCACCCACTCCGTCCAGGGCGGCGAGAGTCTCGCGGACCTCCTGCTCGGCTTCCGCCAGTTCGACCTCCTTATCGAGAACCACGACGAACTGAGCCTGCGAGGACGATCCGCCGAAGCCGCCTCCCGGGCCAAACAGTTGATCGGAAGAGCCGACCGTCATCTGATAGGTCTCCACCGCCTCGACTGAAGCGAGTTCGGATTCCACCGCTTCGGCGGCCGCCAGAGTCTCGGTGGTGCCGGTTCCCACGAGGAGTTCCTGAGTGACGGTGAGCACGTTCTCGCCGGACTGGTCCAACAGGTTGGTGCTGAGGAAGGGCGTCAGAGCGACGGCTCCAACAAAGACCGCAAGAGCACCGAACGCCGTAATCGCGCGGTGCTTGAGCGCCCAGTTGAGGGCGGGTAGATACACCCGCTGCAACCCCCCTGGTTTGTGGGGATCGCGCGAACCGACGCTCCGCTTGCTGAGGAGCCAGGTGGCAACCACCGGAACCACGATCAGCGCGACGAAGAGACTGGCCACCAAGGCGTAGGTAACCGTAAAGGCGAAAGGTCGGAAGAACTCGGCCGAGATCCCGCCAACCAGCCCCAGGGGCAGGAATACCGCGACCGTGGTCAGAGTCGACGCGGTGATGGCGGCGGCTACCTCCTTGGTACCCTCGTACGCCGCGGTCTCGACGTTCTCTCCCTCTTGCAGGTGGCGGTAGATGTTTTCCAGCACCACGATGGAATCGTCTATGACCCGGCCGATGGCGATGGTCAATCCGCCCAGGGTGAGGATGTTGAGCGAGGTGCCCCCGCCCCAGATGATCAAAAGGGCGCCGATAACGCTCAGCGGTATCGAAATTCCAGCAACGATCGTGGAGCGGAAGTGGCGCAGGAACAAGAAGATGACGACGACGGCAAAGAAGGCGCCGATGATGCCCTCTTCCCACATCGAACTGATGCTCTGCTCGACGAATTCCGCCTGATTGGAAACGGTGACGATCTGGGCGTCCCCGCCCAGGCGTTCCTCGAGTTGGGGCAGGAGGGCCTCGACCTCGGCGGCGATGTCGACCACGTTGCCGTCACGGGTCTTGGCGATCGAGATGCCAATGGAATCCTGGCCGTTGGTGCGGGTAATTGTCTGGGCCGCAGAAGCTTCGACCGAGAGTTCGGCCACGTCGCCCAGGGTCACCGGCCCGACGTCGGTCTGAGCCAAGGGGAGTCCGCGCAGCGCCGCGAGTGAGTCCGCTTCGCTGCTCACCGTCACCGGGAGCACCAAGCCCTCCTGGGTAATGGAACCCGCCGAGACGCTGACGTTCGCCGTCTGGATCGCGCTGAACAGGCTCGCGGGATTGACCTGCGGCACCTCGGCCAGGGCCTGCGGCCTGAGGGCCACTCGCAGCTCCCGACTCTCGAGGCCGGTCAGCGTCACCGCGGCCACTCCATCGATGCTCTCGAGTTCAGGTACGACGGTGCCCGCAACCTGGGGACCGAGCTCAGCCACTCCGTCGGCCCCGGTGGTCACCGCCAACTGCATGACCGGGAACTGATCGACGTTGATCGCCTGGACCTGGGGTTGAGACCCCTGTGGCAGCCGCGCCTGCGCTCGGCTTACGGCCTCCTCCATGTCCACGAGCGCCTGGTCGAGGTCGGCGCCGAATCCGAACTGGGCGATGATGACGCTCGTGCCCTCGGTCGAATAGGAGTCCAGCTGATCCAGGCCTTGCGTCCCCTGTATCGCCGTTTCCAACTGAAGCGTCAGAGTCTGTTCGACCTCTTCTGGAGAAGCGTCCGGCAGCCGAGTGAAGACGGTGATGACCGGAAACTCGATCTCGGGAATGAGTTCCTGCTGAATGCGCGGAACCGCAAAGATGCTGAGTAAGATGATCGCCACGACCGCGAGAGCCACGACGGAGCGGTTGGCAAGGGCCATTCGGGTGAACCAGCTCACCTAGTCCTCCTGTTTGAGTTCGGCTTGGATTTCACGCCGGACGTCGGTGCGCCAGCGCTCGAGTAGAACGGGCATTTCTGCTGTGAGGCGTGCATAGAGCGCGTGCATGGTCAAGAGCCGCTCGTTCTTCTGCTGGCCCGGCAGTTCGCGGGAGTGGGCCAGAAGGCGCTCCATCAGGGCCATCCCTGTAAAGACGTTCTCCATCAACCGGCCGATGGAGGCGGAATCGAAGCGGAAGAAATCGTGGCGCTCCCCAGGCTTTCGCCGCCGCTCCACTAGGCCGCGATCGACCAGCCGGCGCAGGCCCACGCTGAGCCCTCCCTTGCTGATGTTGAGCGCGCGCGAGATATCCATCATGGACTGCTCGGGGGGCTCGCAGAGCAGCAGCCACCCGAGCAGTCGGCCTTCGGCGCGGGAATGACCCAGCCGCTCCATGAGCAACCCGTACTCTTCCACCAGCACCCGCAGTTGCTCGCTGGGAGAGCTGGGCTCGGAGTCGGCGCCCGCATGGGAGTCGGCGCCGATAACGGCGCCGGTATCGGCGCCGTTATCGCCGTCGTATTTCACAGTGTTCGATTAGTTGAGAACATTCAAATCAGTCAGATGCTAGCACGCTTCGGCTTGGCCCGACGAGGCCTGGGGTAACCGAGGCGAAGAGCGACAAGGGAGGCGGGCAGATGAAAGCAGTGGCGCTGACCGAAGCGGGGGCTCCGGCCCGGCTGACCGAGCTATCCAAACCCGAGCCCGCGGCGGGACAAATTCGGGTTCGGCTGGCGGCGGCGGGGGTCAACCCGGTTGACGGGAAGGCCGCCTTGGGGCTCTTGGAAGAGTTGCAGTACCCCTTTGTCCCAGGTACGGATGGAGCCGGCACGGTGGACGCGCTCGGTGAGGGTGTCGCGAACTTCACCCAGGGGGATCCGGTCTTCGGCCGCCTGACGGTGGCGATGGGCCGAGGCACCTACGCCGAATACACGCTGGCGCCCGCCGACGGAACGGTGGCCCGCATCCCGGCCGGACTCGACTTCGTCACGGCCGCCGCCCTGCCCGTGGCCGGCGTCACCGCCATGGGCGTCCTCGACGACCTGAACCCAAGCGAGGGAGCCGCCCTTCTGGTTGTGGGCGCCACCGGCGGCGTGGGCAGCTTCCTCACCCAACTGGCAGCGCGCAGGGGCGTGGAAGTGATTGCCACCGCTGCACCGGAATTTGCCCAGCGTATACGGGACCTGGGCGCTGCCCACACGGTGAATCATCATTCCCCGGAGCCCCTGGCCGACCAGGTGCGCTCGATTCGCCCTCGGGGCGTCGACGCCCTGGCCGACCTCGTCGGCGATCCGACGGTCCTGGCTCCCCTCCTCGGTCTGCTTCCCCAAGGCGCCCCGGTCATCTCAACGGCGGGAACACTCGACCTAGATACGCTGGAAAAGCACGGTCTCACCGGCGGCCGCTACAAGCGCCGGCCCACCGGACAGATGTTGGAGCACCTAGGAGAAATGGTGGCGGCAGGTGAGATCCGCGTGCCCATCGAGAGGACTCTCCTCTTGGCCGAGGGGCCCAGAGCCTTGGCCGAGAGCACAAGCGGCCATCTTCACGGCAAGACGGTTCTCCTGATCAGTGATCTTCACACAATCACCATGAATTCCTAACCGCGGAGCCACAACTCCCCGGCAAAGTGGAGCTTGAAAACACCGCCGGACCGTAAACCGGACCGGCGTAAGCTCTCCCTCCCAGAAGGCCTCGACCGACCATCGAGGCCTTTCTCTTTGCCCGGTGCCCGACGGACCGCCCCAATTCCGACGCTCTGCTAGCCCCTGTCTCTGACGCGAGGGAGGCGGCTCCGCTTCTTGCCCGCCCTCCTCCGGACCGCGAGCATTGCCAGGTCATCTCCCAAGCGGCCTCCGCTGAACTCGATCACGGACTCGAGAAGTCCCTCGGCGAGACCCTCCATCTTGCTGCCCCCAAGCCGGAAGGCCTCGGCCAGACGCTCTTCCCCAAAGAGCGACCCGTTCCTCCGGGCCTCGATCACCCCATCGGTGTAGAGCAGGATGGTGTCTCCCGGATGCAGCTTCTTCTCCGCCGACCGGTAGCCCGATCCGCCAAAGGCGCCGAGAGGAGCTCCGAAGTTGGTTTCAAGCTTCTCCACCTCACCGCTGGTTCTGCGCAGCAGGGGCGGGGGGTGCCCGGCCGAGGAGTAGGCAACTTGGCCTGTGCTGCAATTGAGGGTCGCAAACAGAACCGTGGTGAACTCCCCCAACGCCGTTTGCCTCCTGAGCGCGGTGTTCGCCAGGCCGAGCACTTGATCGGGAGGCAGTTGCTGGAAGGCGTAGGCGCGCAGCGTATCTCGGACCAGAGAGGCCATGGTCGCCGCCTCCACTCCATGCCCGCAGACGTCGCCGATGGCAAAACCCACATGGTCTTTGTCGACCCGAAACAGATCAAGGAAATCTCCGCCGACAAAAGCCGCCTCCGTAGCCGAGCGGTAGACGAAGTCCGAGTCGAGCCCGGCCAGATCAACCACGGGGCGCAGAAGGGCGTCCTGCAGCGTATCCGCAATCTTCTTCTGGGTTTCGTAAAGGCGGGCGTTCTCCCGGATGAGCCGTTCGCGCTCTTCCTCGGCGCGTTTCCTGCGGGAGATGTCCGAGACGAAGGAGTAGTAGAACGGCTCTCCTTCGGTTCTCTGGCCCAAGTGCACCAGAATCTCCACGGGAACCCGGGTGCCGTCCTTGCGCACCAATTCTTTCTCGTGAAGCTGCGGTTCGCCTGTGCGGCGGACTCGGCGCAGGACTGCGGCCTCCTCCTCCCGCAACTCCGGCGCAATGAGGCCGTCCGACCAGCGGACCTCGCCCAACAACTGCTCCTCGCTATAACCCGAGAGTCTCTGGAAGGCGAGGTTGAAGAGAACCAGGCGACCCTCCTCGGTGAGGGCGGCAAACGGCTGCGAAGAGCTGTCCAGAAGGGTGGCGAGGAGGTCCTCGCGCTCGAGCGCCGCACCCAGTTCTCTTCGCTTGCCTGCGAGTTCAGCGGTGACCCGCCGGCGCTCTTCCTCCGCCCGCCGGCGCTCGGTCATGTCTCGGCCGGCGAGGTAGAGAAGTCTGGCCGGCTCATCGCCGTGGGCGTCCCAGGCGACCCACCGGTAACTGCCGTTCCTGCACCTCACCCGGTGCTCGAAGCGGATCAGCCGGGCGCCCTTGGCCACCTCCTCGATAGCTTTACGGGAACGCGCGACGTCATCGGGATGCAGGATGTCGAAGATGGGCACGGAGCGCGCCTCTTCTTCGGTCCAACCCAGAATCTCGGTGAAAGCCCGATTCACCCGTTTCCACCTACCGCCGTCGACCGAGGCGATGGCGAGAATGTCCGGAGAGAGGGCAAAAAAACGACTCAGTTCCTGCTCCGAGCGCATGCGCTCGGACACGTCGCTAAAGATGATGGCGAAGCGGCCCAGGGCCGGGCTGTAACAGAACACTTCGTAGTAGCGGTCGGTATCGCGATTGTAGCGGGTGAACCGGGTGGACTCCCCGGTGAGAGCCACCGTGGTATAAGCATCGATCCATTCGCTCTCCAACTCGGTGAGAGCCCCCGTTATCGGCTGCCCCAGCACCTCACGTCCCAGCCCTGTCTGCCGCTCGAAGGCCGCATTGACCTCCACGAAGCGGAAGTCGTACGGTTCGCCCTCCTCGTCAACTATGACCTCACCCACGGCGAATCCCTCGGTCATATGGTCGAATAGAGAGCGAAAGCGTTCCTCGCTCTCGCTCAGGTCCTCTTCCGTCTGCTTGCGTTCGGTCACATCGGTGGCCGAGCCGAACCATTCCACGATCTCGCCGTGAGCGTTCAGCACGGGCACCGCGCGGGAGAAGATCCAGCCCAGAGTGCCGTCGGCCCGCCGGACCCGGTGTTCCAGTTCGAAGACGCCCTTCGTGCGAATGGCTTCCTTTATGGCGCTATTCACCCGGGGCTGATCCTGAGGATGGATGTATTCTTGGAGCCACGAACGGCTGGGGGCGTCCGTGTTCGCGAGAAAGCCCTCGCTGTCCAGTTGGCGCATCTCCCTCCAGTCGGGGCTCATTCTGTAGAGCACCTCCGAACTCGACTTCAGCAGCGCTCTGAAGCGCTCCTCGCTCTCCCAGGGGGGGACATCAGACCGGACGCGAGCGCCCTGGGGCAGATGGAAGAACAGAGTGACAAGGGTGCCACCGTCCGCTGCCGAGTAGAGCGCCAGATGATCACAGAGGATGGCCATCAGAGACAGGCCGAGACCGCGATGCTCGCGCCCGTCGCCTCGATCCGGCAGATGAAAGTCGCCCGGTCCGCTAACCGAGACCTCGAGGCGATTGGCAAACGACTTCAACTCCACCTTCACATCCCCGATTCCTCCGGTGTGCTCGATGGCGTTAGCCACCGCCTCACCGACCGCGACCTGGATGTCGAAGACGCGTTCTTCGGAGAAACCCATTCTCCCGGCAACGGCCCGCAGATGCTCCCGCACGCGGGCACTCTCGGCCAAATCCGGCCGCAGGTTCAGGATCTGTACTTGGTTCTGAAAAGAGACCGGGATCACCTCAAATCGGAAACAGACAAGAATGGGTGCGGGCGCTTAGCCCAGATTCTAAGAGAGCGGGATGTGGGGAGCAAGGAGGGTTTCAAGGGGGAGGCCGTGCCGACCACGGCAAAGATGCACGCCGACGTGACCGAGGGGAACCCTGAGTTCTGCCCGGGCAGACGAATACCCCTCCTTTCCAAAGGGTAGTGACTCGACGGAAGCCGTTACCCTGCGAAAGCGCTCCGATATCGACGACCTACGCGTACGAAAACTAGCCGCCGGCATCATCGTCGCGCGGTCCGTTCCTGAATTCGAGGCCTCCTCATAGCCGCATTGGAGCCCGCCGCAGTTGCAACCATGAGAGCGCAGGCAGGGGTGCGATGAAACGCAACGTCCTCCTCCTCGCCGGCTCCCAGGCACTGCTGCTCACCGGGATCACCACCGTGGTCTCCACGGCGGCTCTGGTGGGCAAAGACCTGGCCGATCGGGAATGGCTCGCCACTGCCCCTCAGGCGGCCCAGTTGGTGGCCACCATGCTGACTACCATTCCGGCGGCGCTGCTCATGGCCCGGTGGGGCCGGCGGGCCGGATTTGCCCTCGGAGCAGCCATTGGAGCGGTGGGCGCCGCTCTGGCCATGGCGGCCATTCTTTCGGACCGCTTCTACTTGTTCATCGCCGCGATTGCCCTGGTGGGTGTCTTCAACGGCTTCGGCGTGTACTACCGCTTTGCTGCCGCCGACACGGTCACCGAAGATTACCGGAGCCGCGCCGTGTCGTACGTGCTCGCGGGCGGCGTAGTCGCCGCGGTGGCGGGGCCAACTCTGGCCCGTTGGAGCCGGACCTTGATTCCGGGTGCGGAGTTTGCCGGTAGCTACGCGGTTCTGATCGGCGTCTTCGCGGTGGCGACCGTCATCCCCCTCCTGACGGCGCTCAAGAACCCGGAGGAACCTAAACTCCACGTCCGGGGACGTCCCCTGCGCGCGATCGCCGCGCAACCCAGATACCTGATAGCCCTCACCACGGCCACCCTCGGCTACGCGGTGATGGTGCTCCTGATGACGGCCACGCCGCTGGCCATGGAGGACAACCGCCACACCTTCGGCCTGATCGCATTCGTGATTCAGGGCCACGTGCTTGGAATGTTCGCGCCTTCCTTCGTTACTGGTAGCCTGATCGCACGCTACGGCCTGCCCCGGATCCTGCTGAGCGGAGCCGCGTTGACTTCGCTGGCCGTGGCCATCAACCTCTCCGGAACATCGGGAGCCCATTTCTGGTTCGCCCTCGTGGCGCTGGGGGCCGGATGGAACTTCCTATTCATCGGCGCCACCACGCTGCTGACAACCACCTACCGCCCCGAGGAACGGGCCAAAGCTCAGGCGTTGAACGACTTCGTGCTCTGGACCGTGGTGGCAGTGGCTTCGCTCTCCGCCGGCGCCCTCCAGTACGAATTCGGTTGGAGGGTGGTCAATCTCGGAGCCGTTCCCATGATCGCCCTGATCGTAGCGTCTGCCCTCTGGCTGAGCAAAACAGACCGGACCGCCGCCTTCGCGCCCTCATAACCTCCGCCCAAGCGCTGCCCCGGACTCAACCCCGCCCGATGAAAGGCATGTTGGTGGCCAGCAGGGTCATGAACTGCACGTTGGCGTTCAGAGGTAGCCCGGCCATGTACAGAACCGCGTCGGCCACCTCGCGTACGCCAATCTGCGGTTCGGGCACGACGGAGCCGTCCGCCTGGAGCGCGCCCTTGCCAAAGCCGTGAGTCATCTCGGTCGCGGCGTTGCCGACGTCGATCTGCCCACAGGCGATTCCGTACGTGCGGCCCTCGAGAGAGATCGCCTTGGTCAGCCCGGTGATCGCGTGTTTGGTGGCGGTGTACGCTGCCGCGTGCGGCCGGGGAACCTGCGCAGAAATCGAGCCGTTGTTGATTATCCGGCCTCCCCCCCGGCGTTTCATGGCAGCGAAGGCCTCGCGCGCGCCCAGGAACGCGCCGGTCAGATTTGTATCGACCACTCGCTGCCAATCGGCCAGGGAGAGCCCTTCGAAGGGAGAGGCCGGCCCAAATATCCCGGCATTGTTGAAAAACAGGTCGATCCCGCCGAACCGCTCCTCAGCCTGCCTGAACAAGGCCTGAACCGATGACTCCCGGGTTACGTCCGTCGGCACAACGAGGCCGGCGGCTCCGTGAACTCCTAAGGTCTTGTGCAGTTCGGACTCGCGCCGGCCGGCCAGAACCACATGGTAGTCGGCGCCGAGAAGGGCCATCGCGACGGCCCGGCCGATTCCCGAACCCGCCCCCGTCACCACCGCTACCGGCTTTTTGCGACTCATTTGTCGGCTCATCGCGATTCGAGACTCCTCTCTTCGGCCGCCCGTGGCCCGTCGGATGCTCACGGAGGCTACGGTCCCCCGAGGTGCTTACGGCTAAAAACGGGGCCTACGGGGAAATCGAGAGCTTGGGGGAAACGTGAGCTTGGGGGAATCCTGAGCTCATATCTATCTTCCCCGCCTTCCTTCAGTTCCGACTAAGAGGCGGGAGACCCGATGAGCATGGCCCTGAGGACGGACACCCAGTCACCCGGACCGCACGCTGCCGACAACCACGATCTGATCCGCGTGCAGGGCGCCCGCGTGAACAATCTCAAGGACATAAGCATCGAAATCCCCAAACGCCGGCTGACGGTGTTCACGGGAGTCTCCGGCTCGGGCAAGAGTTCGCTGGTATTCGACACGATCGCCGCGGAGTCCCAGCGCCTCATCAACGAGACCTACAGCGCCTTCGTGCAGGGCTTCATGCCTTCCATGGCTCGGCCGGAAGTGGACCTGCTCGCGGGGCTGACAACGGCGATCAGCATCGACCAGGAGCGGATGGGGGCCAACGCCCGCTCCACCGTCGGCACCGTGACCGACGTCAACGCGATGCTGCGTGTCCTGTTCAGCCGGCTTGGGCGGCCGCACATCGGCTCGCCCCGGGCGTTCTCGTTCAACGTCCCCTCGGTCCGGGGTTCCGGGGCGATCACCATCGCCCGCGGCCAGGGCAAGGGCGAGACCGTCAGGAAGACGTTCACCGTCACCGGAGGCATGTGTCCGCGCTGCGAGGGCATGGGCAGCGTCACCGACATCGACTTGACCCAACTCTACGACGACTCCAAGTCGCTCGCGGAGGGGGCAATCACCATCCCTGGCTACACCGCGGACGGGTGGAACGTGCGGATCTTCAGCGAATCGGGTTTCCTCGACCCGGACAAGCCCATCCGCGACTACACCGAAACCGAATCGCACGACTTCCTCTACCGTGAGCCGACAAAGAGAAAGATCACCGGCATCAATCTCACCTACGAGGGGCTGATCCCCAAGATTCAGAAGTCCATGCTCTCCAAGGACCGGGAGGCGATGCAGTCGCACATCCGGGCGTTCGTGGACCGGGCGGTCACCTTCACCGCCTGTCCCGAGTGCGGTGGCACCCGGCTGAACGAGGCCGCCCGCGCCTCGCGGATTCAGGGCATCAACATCGCCGACGCCTGTGCGATGCAGATCAGCGACCTGGCCGAATGGATTCGCGGCCTCGACGAGCCATCGGTGGCGCCGCTCCTCGCCGGGCTGCAGCAGACCCTCGATTCGTTCGTGGAGATCGGCCTCGGCTACCTCTCGCTAGACCGGCCGTCAGGCACGCTGTCCGGCGGCGAGGCGCAGCGCACCAAGATGATCCGCCACCTCGGCTCCTCGCTCACCGACGTGACTTACGTCTTCGACGAGCCCACCACCGGCCTGCACCCCCACGACATCCACCGGATGAACGATCTGCTGCTGCGGCTCCGGGACAAAGGCAACACGGTGCTCGTGGTGGAGCACGAGCCGCTGACCATCGAGATCGCCGACCACGTTGTCGACCTCGGCCCCGGCGCCGGCGCGGCGGGCGGCAGTGTCTGTTTCGAGGGCACCGTCGAGGAACTGCGAGCCAGTGACACCCTCACCGGGCGCCATCTCCACGATCGCACCGCCCTCAAGCAGACGTTGCGGACGCCCACCGGCGCCATGGAGATCCGCGGTGCCTCGGCACACAACCTGCAGAACGTCGACGTCGACATCCCACTCGGGGTGCTGGTGGTCGTCACCGGCGTCGCCGGGTCCGGCAAGAGCTCGCTCCTGCACGAGTCAATCCCGGCAGGGGCAGACGTGGTGGCCATCGACCAGGCCGCGATCCGCGGCTCCCGACGGAGCAACCCGGCGACCTACACCGGATTGCTCGACCCCATTCGCAAAGCGTTCGCCAAGGCCAACGGCGTGAAGCCGGCGCTCTTCAGCCCCAACTCCGAGGGCGCCTGTCCCGCCTGTAACGGCGCCGGCGTCATCTACACCGAACTGGGTTTCATGGACACCGTCGCCACCCCCTGCGAGGAGTGCGGAGGAAAACGGTTCCAGGCGGCGGTGCTGGACTACCACCTCGGCGGACGCGACATCAGCGAGGTGCTGGGGATGTCGGTGACCGAGGCCCAGGAGTTCTTCGGCGCCGGCGAGGCACGCACGCCGGCCGCGCACACCGTCCTCGGCAGGCTCGCCGACGTCGGGCTCGGCTACCTCAGCCTGGGCCAGCCGCTCACGACGCTGTCCGGCGGCGAGCGGCAGCGGCTCAAGCTGGCCACGCACCTGGGAGAGAAGGGCGGCGTCTACATTCTCGACGAGCCGACCAGCGGTCTTCACCTCGCCGACGTGGAGCAGCTGCTCGCCCTGCTCGACCGGCTCGTCGACTCCGAGAAGTCGGTCATCGTCATCGAGCACCACCTAGCAGTCATGGCCCACGCCGACTGGATCATCGACCTCGGCCCCGGCGCCGGCAAGGAAGGGGGCCGGATCATCTTCGAGGGCTCACCTGCCGACCTCGTCGCCGCCCGCTCCACCGTCACCGGCGAGCACCTTGCGGCCCACGTCGGGGGCTGACGGATGCCGGATCGCCGCCTGGCGGGATCCCTGGACTCGTCGACCCGGGGAGCTCGCTGCACAATCTCCCGCACGATGGCCTGCTCAACGGCCCCCTATCGGCGTCCAGAGTACCGCTCGTTGGCTATCTTGGACCGGCTGCCGACGAGTGGACCGCTTTCCTGTACAGACCGGTTCCAGTCGGGTAACCTTTTCGCTCGTTTTTCTCGACCAAGGGATAGAGCAATGAGCATGATTCGGGAATTATTGAACGCCAAGGGCCACAAGGTTTTCTCTGTCGGGCCAAATGCACCCGTGCGCGAAGCGCTCAAAGAAATGATTGCACAGGACGTTGGAGCTTTGGTTGTCATCGACGACGGTCGGCCGGTGGGCATCGTCTCGGAACGGGACTACGTGAGGAAGGTTGTTGGGCAAGACCGCTCCGCAGAGGAAACGTCCGTGGCGGACATCATGAGTCCCAGAGTCCTCTTCATTCGCCCAGAGCAGTCTGTCGACGAGGGCCTCGCATTGATGTACGACAAGGGCATTCGCCATCTGCCCGTGATGGAAGGCGATAGCCTCATCGGTGTCGTCTCAATCAAGGACCTGGCCGGCAGTTGCATCGGGAAGCGCGATTTCATCATCGACCAGCTGGAAAACTACATCGTCGGAGGACGATAGGAGCTGGCGGGTTCCCCGTTCTCAGGGGCCGTCTCGAACTCCATTCGGCGGCCCCGCCAAGATCTCACCACTGGTCGTGCTCCGTATCCCGGCCGAGACCACGAACAGGGGTGAGGAATCCTCCCATCCGGCAGAGTGCCAAGGGCGTCTCAAGGACCTGAGCCTAGTCTCCGTATCGGCTCTTGTTTTGCAGAACTCGAGTGGAATGCCGACGTGGGCACACCGGCGACCTCACCGGATGGGACAGCGTCTACCACCCAAGGTGCGAGGTCGGCAAACAGTTGGCCTTGAACTCGGCCGTGAACATTCCGGTCACCAACGCTGAAAGGTCGTCGCGAGGCCCCTCCCCGGCCTTGGCCTCCGTCCGGCGACTCGAAGAGGCCGGTAACCTCTGGTTGCTTCCGCGTGACCCCGAGCGTAGCATGCGCGAACGTGCGCCCCCGATCTGCGAGGTGTCCATGCCCCTGAATCAGCGCGTGCTCGCCATCGCCGGCGGTTACCGGGCCGGGGGCAACTCCGATCTGTTGCTGAGCTCGTTCTGTCGCGGTGTTGAGTCCGCCAACGCCGACGTCCGGGTCGTGTACCTGCGGGACCTCTCCTTCACCTCGTGCATCGGCTGCGAGCTCTGCAAGGACGCTCATCGGTGCCTGAGGTTCCACGACCATCTCACCCCGCTCTACGAGACGATCGAGGCCTGCGGGGCAATCGTGCTCGCGTCGCCCGCCTACAACTACAACGTGACGGCGATCATGAAGGCCTTCCTCGACCGCCTGTACCCTTTCTACGACTTCACGACGGAGCATCCCCGCGGCTACTCGAGCCACCTTGCGGGAGAGGACGTGCGCCACGCCGCGGTGCTGAGCGTCGGCGAGCAGCTCGATCCGAAGGACATGGGGTTCACCCTCGAGGCCATGGCCCAGCCGCTCGAGGCCCTCGGCTACTCGGTCGAGGAGCGCATGCCCGCATACGGTTTCTTCGAGCGCGGCGCCCTGCGCAGAGATGCGCGACTCATGGAGGAGATCGGGAAGCGAGGCGCGGCGTTCGGAGCGCGCCTGCGCAAGGGGACCGAATCGTAGCGGCTCCCGCGACGCGGTCAAGGACCCTACTCCTCGGTCAAGAGCTTCCGGTCCTTCGCCAACACATCATCCAACTCGTGACCCACTCCAGCCGCGATCTCGGATTCCCCCCGGGTGAGCATCCGGAGGATCTCCAGCTCACGCTGGGTGCGCTCGTAGGCTTTCGCGCTTACAAGAACCGCCGAGGGGCCACCCCCTTGGGTGGCTCGTCCTTGGCCGTTGCTTCCCTGATGCCTTTGGCCAAGCAGCCACAACGCCACCCCTACTTCAGCGACGAAACTCACCGCAAGCTTTTCGCTGGGTTCTGTTGTTTTCAACGCCCGGAGTGGTACAGTAAGGTATGTGAAAGTGTTCACTTGCGGCTGCCGCCACCCAGTATTGTCCCCCGGGCCGTGAATGAGAGGTCCGTGGGGCGGTTCGTTCCGACGTCATGTGAAGTAAGTCACAGATGGTGCAGCCGTCGCGCCACCGAGCAAGGGAGGGTGTCCTATGTTCGACCGGGTCATCGGGAAATCCGACCTGACGGATTCCCTCGACAATCTAGCCGAACGGTACCGCGTTATCGCGCCGGTCAACGAGGGGACCAGGTACCGCTTCGCGGAGGTCGGCAGCGCGAGGGATCTCGACGAGGGCTACATCCCGACCGCACTTCCACCGACCAAGTACCTCCGTCCCCCACGCGAGAACCTGATCACCTTCGCCTGGAACGGTGAGGTCCACGCCGAGCCCGTGTTCGACCAGAGCGACTTCATCCTGTTCGGCGTCCGCCCCTGCGATCTGCATGCGATCCGTCTCCTAGACGGGATATTCGACCGGGAAAAGGACGATGGACACTACCAGGCCCGCCGGTTGGGTGCCTCAATCATCGGAGTAGAGTGTCTCGAGCCGTGCGACGAGCACTGTTTCTGTCACGCCATGGATACCCTCGAGGCTGCGGCCGGCTTCGACCTGCTGCTGACGGACGCCGGCGACGGCTACTACGTGCGGGTGGGCACGGACAAGGGCCGGCAGCTCCTTACCCAGCTATCCGGCGCCCGCGAGGCCGTATACGAAGACCGGCGGCGGCTACGCAAGATCTATGCCCGGCGGAACGAGTCCTTCGAGCCCCGCCTGGACGTGGAGGGGACCCAAATCCCGGCTCTGCTCGCCGACAGCAACGACTCACTCCTGTGGGACGTGCTCGGAGAGAAGTGCCTCTCCTGCGGAGCCTGCACCAACGCCTGCCCCACGTGCTTCTGCTTCGACGTGCTCGATGACCTCGCTCTCGACCTCAAGAGCGGCGCACGGTACCGCACCTGGGACAGCTGTCAGCTCAAGGAGTTCGCCATGGTCGGCACGGGCGAGAGCTTCCGCCAACCACGCGACATGCGGGTCAAGCACCGCTTCAACCACAAGGGCAGGTACCTCGTGGAGCGCTACGGCATGCCGGGATGCGTGGGTTGCGGCCGCTGCGGTCGGGACTGCCTCGTCGGCATAGACCCCATCGAGGTATTCAACCAGCTCAAAGGCCAACCCGTGGAGAGGAGGTGACGGCGGTGAACGTGCAAACCGCGACGGAACTCATCCTCGACTCACCGTTCCTCCCCCGCTCGGCAGAGATCGTCCGCAAGGATCGGCTGAACGACACGGAGACCCTCTACCAGCTGCGCCTGATGGACGGAAGCGAGCTTGGCCATCTGCCGGGCCAGTTCGTGGAGGTGAGCGTCTACGGAGTCGGAGAGGCCCCTTTCTCGATCTCCTCGTCCCCGACGAGGGGCCGGGCCTTCGAGCTCTGCATCAGGCGGGTCGGGGATGTGACCGGCGGCCTCGAACGGCTGGGGCTGGGCGATCAGGTAGGCATCAGAGGCCCGCTGGGACGCGGATTCCCCATCGAGACGATGCGCGGCAAGAAGGCACTGCTGATCGCCGGCGGCCTCGGCATCGTGCCGCTGCGGTCCCTTATCGTCAACATCCTCGACGAGCGCGAGGACTTCGACGACGTAACCATCCTCTACGGCAGCAAGAGCCCGGACGACCTCCTCTTCCGCGACGAGCTCACCCAGTGGGAAGCGCGCGAAGACGTGGACTTCCGGGTGACGACCGACATCGCCGGTCCGGGATGGAAGGGGAACGTCGGTCCGGTGACCACCCTCTTCCGCCGCATCGAGGTCGACTGCCGGAACACCGTCCCCGTCATGGTCGGCCCCCCGGTGATGTTCCGTCACGTCGTCAAGCAGGTCCTCGCCTGCGGCATCCCGGAGGACCGGATCATCATGTCCCTCGAACGCCGAATGAAGTGCGGCATAGGCGAATGCGGCCACTGCCAGATCAACGGGGTCTACGTGTGCCAAGAGGGACCGGTCTTCACCTACGCAGAGCTCAAGCGCATGGAGGAGGCGATGCTCTAATGTACGAAAACCTCCAGGCTCTGAAGAAGCCGCGGGTAGCGGTGTTCGAGCTGGCCTCCTGCGCGGGATGCCAGCTGCAGATATTGAACCTCGAAGACGAGCTCGTCGACGTACTCCGGCTGATCGAATTCGCCTACTTCAAGGAGGCGATGAGCAACACCTCCGAGGACTACGACCTCGCGCTGATAGAGGGAGCCGTCACCCGAGTGAGCGACGAGCAGAAGCTGCTCGAGATTCGCGAGAAGGCTGCCATCATCGGGACCATCGGCTCCTGCGCGTATCCGGTCGGAATCCCAGGCCTCAAGAACTCTGGTGACATCGAGGCCGCCTCAGAGCTCGTATACGGCGACAAGGCGGCGCTCTTCCCCTCGGTTCCCGTCAAGCCGGTGGACGCGGTCATCGACGTCGACTTCCACGTCCTCGGCTGCCCCATCGACAAGGAAGAGTTCCTGCACACCCTGACTTCCCTGCTAATCGGCAAGAAGCCCCCGATTCCCACGTATCCGGTCTGCGTCGAATGCCGCATGAAGGAGAACGTGTGTGCCTTCGACCGCGGGGAGACCTGCCTGGGCGCCGTCACTCGTGCGGGGTGCGGGGCCCTGTGCCCCACCTATGGCAGCCGCTGCTACGGCTGCCGCGGGCCCGCAGACGACCCCAACGAGCCCTCGCTCGAGGCCCTGCTCGAGGAGCGGGGCAAGACGCCCGAACAGATAGCGGCCGACTACGCCCTCTACAACGGCTACCGCAAGGGCACTGCCGGCCGACGGGAGGCACCTGATGGCTAAGAAGACCCTCGATGTCAACGTCGACTACGTGTCCCGGGTCGAGGGCCACGGCAACATCGTCGTGGAGGCGGATGGTGAGCAGGTGAAGAACGTGCGTTTCGAGGTGACCGAGCCTCCGCGGTTCTTCGAGGCGATGCTCCGGGGCCGCCCCTTCGAGGAGGCGCCCCTCATCACCTCCCGCATCTGCGGCATCTGCTCGAACGGACATACACTGGCCGCCATCTCGGCTCTGGAGAACGCACTCGGCGTCACTCCGAGCGACCAGACGACCCTGCTCCGGCAGCTTCTGCTGCACGGGGAGACCATCCAGAGCCACGTCCTTCACGCCTACTTCCTCGTCGCCCCGGACTTCTTTGGGGTGGACAGCGCCATCCGCCTCGTGGAAACCAAGCCGGACGTGGTCAAGCGGGCTCTGCGACTCAAGAAGCTGGGCAACGACATTTGCGAGACCATCGGCGGACGCGCGGTCCACCAAGTGGCCGCCGTCGTCGGCGGTTTCAGCAAGCTGCCGGACGCCCTCGAACTGCGGGAGCTCCGTCGCCGCCTCGACGAAGCCACGGACGACATGGACGCGACGATCGAGCTCTTTGCCGGCCTGGACCTGCCCGATTTCGAGCGCGAAACCGAGTACCTCTCGCTCAAGGCCCAGGGCCGGTACGCCTTCTTCGGCGATCTGATCCTCTCCTCCCGAGGCGACATAACACCGGTTCGGCACTACAAGGAGAAGGTCAAGGAGCGGGTCGTCGACCACTCTTCCGCCAAGCACGTGTCAACCGACGCCGCCTCGTTCATGGTCGGCGCCCTCGCGCGGTACAACAACGGCAGGCAGAACCTCAGTGACGGAGCCAAGACTGCGGCCGAGAAGCTGCACCTCGACGGGCTCGTCCACAATCCGTACGCCAACACCCTCGCCCAGATCGTCGAGACCGTCCACTGCATGGACGATTCGCGACGCCTCCTGTCGCAACTCCTCGATAACGGTCTGAGCAAGGACGTGCCCCTCGTGGAGGCCAAGGAGGGCCGGGGCATCGGCGCTGTGGAGGTCCCCCGGGGCACGCTCTACCACGAGTACGGCATTGACCGAGAGGGTCGCATAACCGAAGCCAACCTGATCATCCCGACGGGCCAGAACCTCGCCAACCTCGAGGACGACATGTGGGAGCTCGCTCCCCGGGTCCTACCGCAAGGCACCGACAAGGCGGAACTCGCCATGGAGATGCTCGTCCGGGCATACGATCCCTGTATCTCGTGCTCTACCCACGTGATAGACGTCCGGCAGGCCGGGACCGCCCCGTTGCGTCCGTTGCGGCGAGAGGAGGAGGCGCTATGACAATGAAGACGGTGTTGGAGGACTCGCAGCTCTTCCGGCCGCTGGACGAACACGACCGGGCCATCCTCGCAGACATGGCCATCCGGCGGACCTACGCCGAAGGCGAACAGGTCTTCGGTGAGCACGAGCAGGCGTACGGCATCTGCATACTGCTCGAAGGTCGCATCGCGCTCCAGCTGGATCTCGGCGGAAACCGCCGGCTGACCATCGGGACGGTCGACCCGGGTGAGATGTTCGCCTGGTCGGGCCTCGTGCCGCCCTTCACCTTCACCTCCGCGGCTCGGGCCCTGACCGCCTGCGAAATCGCCGTGCTGCCCTCGGAGGACCTGCGCCAAACCTTCGACGACAAGCCGGCGGTCGGCTACCGCGTCATGCAGCAGGTCTCGGAGCTGGTGTCTCTGCGATTACGGGACGTCCAGCTCCAGTTGGTGGGGCTGTTCGGCGCCTGATCGCACGTCTCAACGACACTCTGTCAGACTGGGTAACTGCGGTCGAACGGCAGCCTGCCTTAAGGTGGGAAGCCCTGTGGCGCGTCGTTCAGTTTCTACCCGCGGACAGTCTAACTCGTTACTTCTTCATCCGCCCATCATTTCTCCCTCACAGGACCGGTCGACACTAGCGATGCCTCGCCCGTGGCCCCCCAAATCCGGCATGCCCCAAACGAGATCTGCGGAGGGAGGCCGTTCTGCAAGAGAACCATCACGGCTCCGCCTGAAAGGAGGTTGGAAATGTCGGCCAAGACTCGACTGCTCTTGGACGGGCTCCTGTTCGCGGTCCTTCTCGCCGCCTACCAACCCGGCGTCACAGGTGTCCCCTTTCACGAATGGCTCTGCCTGGCTCTGTTCGTGCCGGCAATCGCACATCTCGTGGTCAACTGGGATTGGTGTGTCCGGGTCGTTTCGTCCCTCGGACGGCGCCTGCGCCCAACGACACGCGTGAACTTCGTCTTAGACTCGGGTCTCTTCGTGGCGATGGTCGCCGCAGCGGTCAGCGGCCTCATGGTGTCACGGGTAGTAGCCGGCGTTCTGGGTTGGACGGCCACGACCGACATTCTCTGGTACCGGATTCACGCGTCATCCGCCGACCTGACAATCGCTCTGATGGGGTTCCATTTGTTCATGCACCGGCGGTGGGTGCTGCGCGTGGTCAAAACCCGCTTTGCTGCCGGCGGCGCGAAAGCCGCCCTTCGGGAGAAGCCGGTGCGCGTGCGATCCGAGGGACGGGCCTGCTAGTCGATCAAAAGAGGTGTCCGGTGCTTTCCGTGTTCTCACGAGTAGTCCAAGTGGTCGCGGTCGTGGTCGTGACGGGCCTCGCCGTGGTGGGTGTCGTCGGCCTGATCAACGACGGCCCATACAGACGGCGAGTGCGTCGTCCGATGTGGTGCAAGTGTGTCCGGCTACGGGTTGCTCGGCGACGAGCTGTCACGCCGCAGCCCCTTCGGCGCCCGCGCCGGGGACGGCTTCGCGCGAAGCCGACGGACAAACGCTCCCGACACCAAGATACGCGAATGGCGAGGCCGACGGAGGCAACGGAGTGCTGGTCTGCCCGGCCACCGGTTGCGCGACGACGAGTTGTCACGCAACCCAAGGATCTGCGGGAGGCCGGCGCGACGACGACGATAGTTGGTGAGAGAACGGTCGGTCTTCTCGATCGGCCTTCCCGGCCGACAGGCGGATCCATTGGCTCGAAGCGCTGACCCGAAGACATGCAGGTGGCGAGCGCCGCACTTCTCGCACAGCACGGCTATCTCTCGCCACAAGTCTCCAAGCGACGGGGCAGGACGGAGGGTAAGCCAGAAGGTGGAATGGAAAGTCCCGGGTTCGAGCGGGGTAAAAAGAAGAAAGGCCCGCGCTTTCTGTATATTAGCCCCACCTGCGCCCCGGGGAGTGCTCCGATTGACGGGCCGCCCACGCGAGAAAGTCTGCCAATATCCGAGGTGGGGTTAGGTCAGCAGGCTGAGCCGAGGGCGCGCATGACTCCCACCTGAACTTCGTCCTTTTCCCGCTTTGCCGCGTACATCCGTTCGTCTGCGGCGCGGAGGAGTTCATCCACACTTCTTCCGTCTCTGGGATAGGTAGCGATTCCGGCGCTTAGCCTGACCGGCGGCAGATTTCCCCTTGCGGCGAGGCTGTGCGCAGCCCCTCCGACAACCTTCTCAGCGGCCATTTCAGCAGCCTCTTCCGTTTCTAGGCCGGTCAGTATGACCACGAACTCGTCACCCCCGAGGCGTCCAACCACATCGGATTCCCTCACGGACCGAGAAAGGCTCCGAGCAATGTCTACCAGAACTAGGTCGCCGGCCTCGTGGCCGAAGGAGTCATTGACTTCCTTGAAGTCGTCCACGTCTACGAACACGACAGCTACCCGGGTGCCTTCTCTTGCCGCGTGGCGAAGTCCGAGTTCGGCCAGTTCGAGCGCGAGACGGCGGTTGGGCAGGGCAGTAAGGGGATCGAAGAAGGCGAGTTCGCGCAGCTCTGCCTCGAGCCGTCGGCACTCCCTAATCTCTGCGTGGAGCCTGCGGACCTCATGAACTGCAAAGACGGTGACAAACAGGGAGAACGCGATCAGCGACGAGAAGACCTCGTCGAGTTCCCACTGCTCGTGCGCCGCGCTGAAGTTGGCTAAAACTTCAAAAGGTCGATCTGGTAGGAGACGAAGGCGACGATGAAGCCTGCTGCTCCGAGTAAGAAGACATCCAGGGAGATGCCTCCTGCATCACGCTGAGGTACACCCACGTCAGCGTCTCCGGCCTCGGCATGCGCCTCGTGGACTCGCCCCAACTGTGAAACCTCCCTTCTAAACTGTCGTCTAAGTAGTGTGTATCGGACGGGCGTTGCCAAATCTGTATAGCAGCTTTGTCACTTCTGGAGACCTGAGGACTGACGTGCAAAGCCACCCCACCTCAAAGCGTTGGGCGGGCAAAGGAAAGATCGAAGGACTACTCCCCTGCCTGCCAAAGGTCTAGCCCTGGCGTCCCCGCAGGGCTTAGACCACTGCATAGGAGGGGTGGTGCACGGCTCTACCACATCCCGTAGCAGGAATGGGCCTTCTGCCAACCACCCAGACTCTCGGTGTCCGAGCACTGTGAGGTTATACGACGTCTCGTCTCTGAACGGCTACGAGCCCGATCGCTGCCGGCACGATTGCCCAAGCCGGCGCAAGGGCGAAAAGTATACACTCGCCTCCGGTCCGCGAAGACTGCCCCGGCCGTCGGGCACACTCGACACCGTACAAAAGGAAGCCCGAGCCCGCATCCTCCGTGCGCCTCACAATTCGCCGCCCCGCGTCCTTTCGCACCGGCCGACCGGCCAGGCCCGAGACTGCCGCCTCCTACGGTACGGATTCACGTCCACTGCCCAGTGTCCCCGTCCTCGCCGTTCCATAGAGTCCAGGTGACCTCGACACAAACGGCCGGAGGACGACATCGTGAATTGCCCGAAGTACTCGAAGTGCTCGAACGGCGCAACTCGAACGACAGCATCTGGATCGGCAACAACGCTGGCCATCGCCGGCGGATCGATCGGCCTCTTCGCCTACCTGTCGGTCGCCCGACCCAGGTATCTGCGGTGGGGTACAAGGCCCGAAGAACGGGAGCGGCGACTCCCGGGGGACGACATCGTCGCCCAACCGCGGCAGGTCTCCAATCGGGCCGTGAGCATCGATGCAGCTCCCGCAGACGTATGGCGGTGGCTCGCCCAGATCGGACAGGGTCGAGGCGGCTTCTACAGCTACGATCGACTGGAGAACCTCGTCGGGGCGGACATCCACAGCGCCGACCGGATCCTTCCCGAGCACCAGGGAATCGCCGTCGGTGATCGAATCTACATCGGCCAAGGAGGCCCCTTCTACACCGTCGGCGAGATTACCGAGGGGCGCTATCTGCTCCTCCGAGCGGACGCTCCCGAGGGTGAAGAGCCTCCCATCGAAGAGACCTGGCTCTTTCACATCGAGGCCGAGGCGCCGGGAAGGACCCGGCTGATCGCCCGGAACCGCCGATACTACGAGCGGAGTCCCGCCACCTTCCTCATGTGGAAGGTGGCCATCGAGCCCGTGCATCACATCATGGAACGACGCGTGCTTCTGGGCATCAAAGAGCGCGCTGAGGAGGCCCGCCATGCGTAACGCGTTCCTTGGCTCTTTCGACGGCCGTGATTCTCGCGTTCTGGGACGGGGGATCAGACATGCTCGTCCAAAAGGGCCTGCTGGGACTCGTGATCAACGCCGGTCTCGTCACGACCCTCCTACTCACCGATTGAGAGAAGGGGCCACCATGAACCTCGCCTACGGATCCTCAGCGACCTTCGACTCCCTCCACGATCACGGCAGCGCCGAGGAAATCATTCAGGTCGTCGACACCGTCGTGGAGGAGCACCCCTCGGACATTCTCCTGTTGAACGTCGAGAAGGTCACCTTCCTCGACAGCGGCGGAGTCAACGTCTTCCTGCGGCTCATGCGTGGCCGCCGTTCGGAGAACTGGGTCGGGCTGGTGAATCCCTCGCCGAACATCATGCGCCTGTTGGACATCATCGGCATCACGAGCCAAGAGTCCTTCCGCGTGTTCGCCGACAAGCAAACCGCCCGGCGGGCCATCGAAACCCACCGCGAGAACCACCCCGACACCGAGGAACAGTAGGTCGTCCCCGGATTGTCCGAGCGCCGAGAGCGGCACCCAGGATGGCCTTGCGTACCGCCTCACCCCCGTCCTGGTACCATTTATTAAGCGTTGATAATTGAAAAAAGGAAAGGTCTATCCGACATGAACAGGACCACCCTCCCCCGCCGATTGCTCTCCTCGGCTACCCTCGTCGTTGTCGGCCTGCTGGTCGCGCTGCTGGCGATGGCCGTGGTCGCCGGGTGCTCAGACGACGATACGGCGTCGGACGAAGCCACGGAGACCACCGGAATGGCCGAAGGCCAGACCGGGCCCGACAGCGTGGGCACCGTCGTCACCACGGGAAGCGGCGAAACATACGTGGACATCACGCCGGACGAGCTCGCCGCCATGCTCGAGGACAAGGACTTCCTCCTCATAAACACCCACGTCCCCTACGCAGGCGACATCCCGCAGACCGACCAGTTCATACCCTTCGACGAGGCCGCGGAGCGCATCGACGAGCTGCCCGAGGACACCTCGGCCAAGATCGTCGTCTACTGCCAGAGCGACAACATGAGCCGCCAGGCGATCAACGTCTGGGCGGAGGCCGGATACACCAACCTCTATAACCTCGACGGTGGGTTCATCGCCTGGCAGGACGCCGGCTACGAGATGGTCCAGAACGAGTGGTAGCCGAGGGCCAAGGCACCTGAGCGGCCCGGCGACCGCCCGCCGGGCCGTCTGCTCTCGCCGAGGCGGGGTACAACCTAGGTTGCATATCCGCGTCAACCGAGAGAAGGCGACCATGGACCCCTCCACATTCCCTGCCCCCTCCGAAGGCTTCGTGCTGACGCACTTCCTCGTGGTCTCCGATCAGGAGCGCAGCCGCCGCTGGTACGAGACGATCTTCGATGCCGAGGTCATCGTGGAGCGCGACCCGGTCATTCTGAAGGCCGCCAACAGCTGGATCATTCTGAACGCCGGCGGCGGACCGACCGAGGACAAGCCCGACGTCGTCCTCGAGCCGCCCCCGGACCCGTCCCGCACGAGCGCGTTCATGAACGTCCGTGTCGCGGACATCCGAGCGAGCTACGAATCGTGGACCGCCCGTGGGGCCGAGTTCCTGACCGAGCCGGTGGAATTCGATCACGAGATCCGCGCATACATGCGCGATCCGGACAGGCATCTCATCGAAGTGGGTCAGACGAAGAGCGTCCCTAGGTAGGCTGTTCCCGGCGCCGCGCCCCAATGCCGCGAGCGCCTGCCAGCA
>Ga0209386_1000127_pt1 | contig 39543 bp, 57 predicted proteins | sample NGEPertwo_FD_184510 | JGI IMG/M metagenome (GOLD analysis project Ga0209386, IMG submission 184510) | Arctic peat soil microbial communities from the Barrow Environmental Observatory site, Barrow, Alaska, USA - NGEE Permafrost154B-two... | ecosystem: Environmental > Terrestrial > Soil > Wetlands...
TTGCCCGCGCTATGATCCCGGTCAGTTTTTGATCGCCGGCCGGGTCGGTCCATGAAATATCTAAGTAATTTCTTACCGGTTCTAATAATTCACCCGGTAACATTTAACCACCTACTTTTTAGGTTTCTTGATTTCTCCACAAAAAACAACCAGAAGCGGCATCTTATTAACCGCTCCTAGTTATTATCTTTTAGGGCTTAGGACTTAGTAACCTCAACGGTATAGGTTTCTGTCTCAATTCCGCTTGTAACGGTTACTTCGACAGTGTTCGCTCCTGTTAACCATGTTGCCGCTGCGCCGTTAGCATGAGTTACGGCGTTCAACGTAATTGCAATTACTGCCTCTCCGTCCATTGCAACCGCCGTAATTGTATTAGTTGCGTTAACCGTTGCTAAGGTATAGCTGAATGTGGACTTGTTAAAGACTGGTGTAAGGCTCAGTGCCCCAAATACCAAGCTCGCTAACCTTGCATCAGCTAGTTCTAGAATTGGAATTGGCGAATCAGATGTATTAGTAACGAATACTTCTCTGATCGCAGGTTTCAGCCCTGAAATGTCGGCATAAACGAACGCTGTATTATCGAGCGGCATACCATAACCATACAATTTAATGAGATAAACCCTTTCATCTTCTAGAAATTTATACTCATCTGAAAACTCAATCTTGCCACTTTTGGCAGTACCGACGCCCATAAAGTAACGATTGGCCAGTCCAAATATAGCTTTGCCAGCTGGAACCTCGGTTGACTGGATAACCCTAGTTGGAAATGGGAACACATTGTTAACATACGTGCCGTCGGCACTCCTTATAGTCGTCGCTGGCATTACCTTTGTCAGATAATCCGCAGGATTAACGATCAAAACAACTCCGTTTACTACCCGTGGATTGCCCTTTGAATCCACAGCCATCCCGCCGATTAAAGCGCCGTAGGAAATAGGATCCAGCGACACAACTGGTACTGTATCTTTTAAAGGATACACCCCACCAGTAACGACAACGCCTTCTTGGACTTGACGGTTCATGCCGATTGGCATATTCAGTCCAGTACCGTTAATGATGGCCGCTTCAAGGCCAAAGGCCATCGCTTCGGCTAAAATGGTTCTAACATATCTGTCTAACCAAGCGGGACCTAAATCCAACATTGATTTTGCAACTGGCAGGAACGCAGATAGTTTCATCAGGGTCAAAGGAATCTTTTTGAATCCGCTGGTGAGCTCTGCTACGATTGCAGCGGTTAAAACTCCCCAAGTAGCGAGCTGTTTGGTGTTCGTGTTAACAATAAATTCGATCAGTCCGGAGGTGTTTTGGAAATTGATCACGTCCAAAAGTGGGTGAGTGGCGACAAGTTCATCGAACACCGCGTCAATCGTGGTGATCGGGAGTACAACGGTGAGGTCAGCGAGTGCCTGCCTTGGGCTGTTGGAGCGCATTGCCTCGATAACGCCCTGGTAGTATTTATTTTCCTCGGAAGTGAGTTGGCGTACGCCCCTGGACGCGAGGACTGTGGAATCTGCTGTTTGAGCCATCAAGTGCGCTTCGGCCATCACGGACTCTTGAATGTTTTCCGAAAACTCTGTGAAGGCTTGTGCAAATCCCTCTTCACTGCCGTCCTTGATCGCTTGGTTCAGTTTTTGCATGATTGCGGTTTTTTCGGCCTGTAAAGTGTCAGCGTTTTTCATGTGTTTCTCTCCCTTTTTTAGCGCATTAGCGCATTAATAAATTTTAATGTTTTGTTCTCTTGGGGTGCTGGTTCGGGTGTTGGTTCTGGAATAGGTTCCGGTGTTGGCTCAGGATCGGGGGTAGGCTCAGTAATTGGTTTTGCAATCGCTTGTTGCGCGACTAGCATCTCGAATAACGTTTTCTTCACGCTTTGGCTTGCGTTTTTATTTGACGCCTCCCCAACGATTGACGTTGCAAATCCCATTTCGAGCGCATCTTTCGGAAGTAACCATTTTTCGGCATCAAGCATAGCCCTTAGCGATTCCTCCGTGACGTTGACATGCTCCATAAATATTGCAATCGAAGCAGCGGTTATCGTTTCTAGATCGTCTGCCTCTTTTCTGAACTGATTGGCATTACCCGCCGCCATTGTCCATGCGTTATGGATAAACAGCAATGAAGCGTTAGACATAATCCTTTCATCACCCGCCATAAAAATAACGGCCGCAATTGAAGCGGCAAAGCCATCATCATGGGTAATGACTTTCGCCTTATGCCTTACAAGCGAGTTATGGATTGCTAACCCCTCAGCAACTTCACCGCCGTAAGAATTGATATAGACATTAATTGTCTCAACGTCTAAATCTCTCAGTTCTTTCGATAGGCTGTAGCTGGACACGTCGCTTTCAAGGTATTCATACGAAGTAATATCGCCATAGATATAGACATCTGCCTCGTTATTTTGCTTTACTAATGAATAATATTTCTTCATAATTTTAGCCCCTTTCAACATTAGAAAAACACTCCATAAATGAAGCGCCAAATTGATAGCTTTTTCAATTTTAATAAAGGATCTATACAAGTTTAATTTTGCGGTCTTTCTGGCGAGGGGTTACTAACTGTATCAACTTCAAAAGTCCCACTTCGTCAACAAGGACTGCCTCTGTTTCCTTATCGAACGTCATGATGCTATCGAAGTTTGGTCTTGCATCTCCCCAACTAAGACCCCTTACTAATCGCATGGCAATATTCAGTTTGTCGCAATCAGAGCAGAGCATTGTGCCAAACTTCAACTCTTCGCCAAACCATCTTTCCCTTTTCAGCGGTCCGCCACCGCATTTGTCGCACCTGTCGCCATCGATTTTAGAGTACCCTATTTGTTCATGCCCGCAATTTAGACAGGAAACAATCATTCTCCTACCTCTAAACTTTACATCAATCATGGCGTTACCCCCGAATTCAAAGCGTTCAAAACATCATCAATAGAACTGTAATTCTTTGTCAGGAAATGTTGCCATGCCCATGGCTCGTCAATGATCTCTTCTCCTACAAGTTTTCTAATATCGTTTATGCAGAAAGCTCCACTAGCAATTAATTTGTCAATGGCAACGGAAACACTCAGGAGGTCAACGTGCAGAATTGACTTGGTGTCGATCTTGAGATAATTCCCCTTAGAGAACTCTTTAAACCCATACCTCTTTCTGTTGATCTCCTCAGCGATGTTATCAACCAAAGGATCGACGCAGAATGTCAGGTAACTAATTAGCGCGTCCCCAATTCCCGCAATGTCCCCCTTAGCCAAGGCAGGAGGAATGCCAACGCTCTTCGCCGTGAAGTCGCTAATGTCATCCATCATTGAACGAATATCGCGGGTTCCTTCGTTGCTGTACGTCTTGCTCCCGGTATCGGTATAGGTGTAACCGTCCGGAAGTGGTAATACTGCGTTTTCTGCAGTAAAGAACTTTTTGAACCGATTATTCATTAAATCGTCAAAGGCTGCTTTTGCCGCTTCGTTGCCTTGTGCGAGTGTTTTGTAGTTCAATATCCCGCGACTCCCGCGAGACTTCTGATAGGCCGTCATGCCGTATGTGATTAGTTTTCCATAGCTTTCATAAATAGCATTGGTTACTTTTCGCATATCCTTCTCGCCAAGTTTAAAGTACATTACGTCTGACATTCTGTACTTTGTGGCGAAAGTGTAATTGCCAACGGTCACACCCTCAAAAATGTTATCGACTAAGGCGTATTCTGTTTGCTGGAAACTATCGGCCACAAGCAATTGACCGTTCTCTTCGATCACTAAGCACTCGTTGAATCGGTAAAGTTGAGATATGAGTTTGTGCATGAATGCTGAAGAATTTTGGTTCTTGTTTGGCGAGACATTCCATTTGTAATACTCTGGACCCTTGATTTCCTTACCTCCGACGAAGGTTTTAAGTTCGCACTTGCTGACGCTGTTGGCTATCATATTGATACAGGACCAGAACGCAAGCTCTCGGATGTTGATCTCAGCAACTAGGGCATAGAATTCTTCGTCTGTTACTTCTGCCGATGTTACGATTCCACCAGTAAAAAAGTCTCTAATGTACGTCAGTAATCCTATTTCGTTCACCCCCTCTCTAATACGAATAAACCGGAAGATCGGCAATTACTTCTTCGCCATCGCCCATGCGTTCCTCAATGACAACGCTCGCGACTAATGCTAAAAATGGATCTGTTTTTCTTGACTTGCTTTCTATTTTTCCATAGTAGAAATTACCTGTATCAGTACCCTCTCTTTTTCCCGCTCTAATCAATTTTGTATTATTACAAGCCCACCTGAGCGGAGGATTATTCCCCCAAACAAAAAGTTGATTCGTGAAGTAACTCCCGATCACAGGAACAATTTTCATAATGTCGGATGGTCTAACGAGATAGACGTTTTTATTTTCCTTTGCGTCGAACCCTATCCTTCTGAGTGATGCCGATACTAATGAGTACCTGTAATTATCTAACGCCAATCCAATAATATTGTATTTAGATCCCATCTCTTGAATATAATCGGTCAATAAATCAGGATTAATCTCTTTATCGTCAACAAGCGTAAAATGTCCCTCATCTGCCCAAAGCTGCCAAGGTATCTGTAACCGCCTTAGATCGTCTGATTGTAAACACAACCAATCATGGGATATATCGTAACATTTACCATCCCTTTTAAAGTGAAAGTTCACACTCGCTAGGTCGTTGATCGACGCATAATCCAATCCTACTGTGCAATCCCAGCCTTCCATGTCAGGAAGTTCTTTATTAGTTGACTCAATGTTTTCCCACTCGGTAACTATTAAATCCTTGTTTCCCTTGGGCCAGTTCATTCGCTTTGTATAAAACTCCTGCTCAATATGCGGTTCGTACTTCAATTGGACAAATTCTTTATTCATTTCCTTTTGGAGTTCAGCGAAAAACCTAAGAGAAGGGTTTGCTTTATGCCACATGTCGGGTTCTAGGGCTTCCTTCTCTTCGTCTATCTTGTAGATTAGGGGTAATAGCCCCAACTCGGTTATCGTTCCGTTTAGAACATCCTTAGAGAGTGCTAGCTTATCATCAATTACTCCCTGTCTTATGTGTCCTTGAGTCGTGATATAGAACGTCCTTGAGTGCTTTTTCTTACCGAAACCGGAAGTGAATACACTAATCATCTTGTAATTTTCATATTCATGGATCTCATCGAAAATCAAACAAGCTGTTCTCTTACCGTCTTTTGTCCTGGCGTTCGACGTGTTGAACTTGATATAGGAATTTGTCTTAAGATTGACTATCTTTTCCTTTGATTTATAAAAGAACTTCTTCGACTTCTCCCAGGTTCGATCAAGCATTTCGTAAACATCCCCAAATGATGTTCCAGCTTGGTCTTCGCTATTGGCTATTATGTCAACGTTGTACGCCTTAACGCCGTGGTAGTGAGTCGTTAGATACCACGCCACCGGGGATATGAAACCATTCTTTCCGTTTCCTCTGCCCATTACAATTAGGAATTCGTCGAAGACAACCGTGTCGTTCGATTTATAAAAGCAATGGATCAAGGCAAAAATAAAGAGCTCCCAGTCAAGTATTTTGAATTCAAAATACCTTTCCATGAGCTCCACGCCTTTTTCAATTGCAGCACTATCAATAAATACGTTTGGATCGTTTAGTTTCGTTTCAATGTAATCCATGGCCTGTTTGATTTCTTCGGATGATGGTATTACCTGGTTACGGACATCATCCATGTATGAGTCAATGTGTGGATGGTATTTACATTTCGCCATCATCTTTATCATCTGCCGGTGTGCTTGTCGCTCTTAATCCAAGCTCATTTAGAATCTTTAGCATCTGCCCGTTCGTCTTGTTGAGTTCTGAAATAGAGTCATTCTTTTTATACCCTGATTGACTTGCCCCATTTTGATACATTACGGACACGCCGCGCTCGTTTATGTCCTCGATTAGCTTATTTTTGATGGCCCAAAGACACATATAGTCGTTTACCATATCCAAGTAATGATTACCGTGGACCCCGTTTTTTTCAAGTTGATTTACTAGATCCTTTTTAATATCCGATTCTTGCGTCATGGTCTACACCCCCTTATGTGATATTTTGGTAATTTATCGAAAGTACGGAACCCAGCTGAGAGACGCCGCCGCTCATTAATATTGGTATTTATTGGATGGGGGCATCATATAACCAATATTATTTACTTTTGCAATTCTTTGAGTTCCATCGTCTTTAACATAAATCGTCCTAAGATAGATTCAGTTTCTTTCGTGACATCTTCTCCTACATCTTCCCTTGCCTTTAATGCAATGAACTCATCTATTATGTCTGCTGTTTGTCTAAATACATCACGCATCTTTATCATGTCTTCCATGACTTACCACCTCTCAAACAAGCTACTAACTCCGACGATTCTAACTTCAAATGGATAGAAGTAATCCAATATATCTTGAACAGATACCCCTTCATCCTTTAAGACGATATGGCTTTTCCCTTTGGTATATCCGCGCAAAGTCTTCTCTTTAGCATATCCACCCTTACATATTGGCAGGACATTTATTTCCTTTCCAAACTCTTCACGTGCCATATCCCTGTACATTCTCTCTAAGTTCTTGTGTGGAACAATAGGAAGATTGTATTCACATGCTAATTTAATAAGCGAATATGTCTTGCCTATCTTTCTGTCAACGACACGCATAATCCGTACATCATCCCTGCCGTCCATTACGTCCTGCAAGTCAGCTTTGAGTGTCTTATATATACGGTCGCTTTCTTCCTTGAGTTTTTCTCCGTCTCTCATCGTTGCTAAGTTATGTAATGCTTCGATTGCATCGTTGGTCATATATGTTCTTTCCATATCGTCTACCACCTCTCAATAGTCAATGGTTCAACCTTCTCTTTCCGCACCCATTGGTGGATCAATTCGTGACAATTCTTACAAATTGAGACTAGGTTCCTCTTTGTAACTCCATCATCATCCTTGTAATACTTCTCAAGCGCTAACTCTGGATGTAACTTAAGATAGTTAACGTGGTGACAGGTGTTCGCCCTTGTGTAGTATCCCTTAGCCTTGCAATGCAAACATTCATACTTATCGTCCCTCAACACTGCCTTGCGTAACCTACGCCATTCCTTAGACTCATAGAACTTAGTGGCAAAGGCTTGTGTTACCTCATTCACCCTCGTCTCGTCTGCCTGATCCCGCCAGGCCCGCGTCTATACCCATCATGTGACATAAGTTGTTCGGTCTCATTTATTCTATTCATCAACAATACCTCATCGCTACATCGCGTCCATCCCCAATGGTGACAGTTAGGACAGTTCTCCTTTTCCTTTGGATCTATAGCGTTATAGTGCCAGCACTTTGGATCCACTACAATCCCCTCCTGTATTTTGGCATAAGAAAAGACGCTCCTGTCGGAACGTCTGATTAGACATAATAAAGCCGGCCCCCGATCGGAGGGCCGGTTTCTCCTTCTACACATGGTAGATGAGATAATGATGTGGGTAAGGATTTGCGCCTTACATGTAAAGCCTTCAGTGTATGGAACAGCCTTACCATTAGTCTCGCTAACGAGGTCTCACCCCCGCCATACTTATGAGCGTCTACCTATTCCGCCACCACATCCTATATTTGAGCATAGAAATAGACGCCCCTATATTTCAGGGCGTCTTATAAATGTTCAATATGTGCGAGATATCCCCTGAGGCATACCCTAATAGGAATTATATCATGGCGTGTAAAGCAAAGTCAACGAATTAATCCGTAGATCCCCAAATATAAACCGTAGGAATATTACCCTTATTATTCTTCTTAACTTTCATACTAGACCCGCCTGGCGTTGTAGGCCCGCTCATACACTTCACTGGCTCCTTATATGCCAAGTCTGCCACATGATACTTACGATAATCAGCCCATCTCTCATCCTCATCCATCTTACTAAAATGCTCTGCCCAAGTTCCTTTGATTCTATAGGCGCTCTCCACGGCCTCAGCTTGCACGACTTCCTCCGCGATCTTGGCCGCTAGGACGACGATTCCGAGGTCAGATATATCTGGCTCATATAGGCCTGCCTTGCATAACACGTCGTATTTGCACAAATGACAATCAATCCATCCGTTGGGGCATACTCGGATCTCTTTAGGGCATTTCATTTACTTAAGCCCTCCTAGCCTATTTTCAATCCATAGCGCTAAAAGTAGGAAATTAGCTGCAAGTAGGAAGTAAATAGCATCGGCCATGTTATTTATCCAAAACGAAATATTGCTTGTCACTATCAAGATTACAATTATCACTGCCTGAAATGTGTAATATACCTTCATTCCCTTATCCCCCTTAACACGGCCATCCACACGGCCCAAAGTAAGCAGTAAATAGCATCCGGCACATTATGTGTAACTAGCAAAACAATGCTCATCATCCCTGCTACTATACTCAGCACTAAGCAGGCGTCCTTTAGCCACTTCATTCAGTTTCCCCCTCCATTGTCCGCATCCGCCAAGGATAAATACTTCTCCCACAATTCCTTCAAGATCCTTTTAGCCACTCGCTCACTTGGTTAACCTTTCCGGTATATCCTGCATTTCTGGATGTTTAATCTCAGTCCAAATAGCAAAGGCTATATTCCACATTGCGGCTCTCAGATGCGGTTCGTCCTTCATGCCCCTGCTATAACAAGATATATGTCGCATCGCACTGTCGATAAGGCTGTGAATCGGTATTCCTTTTTCACAATTTCTCTCACCGTATTTCATGGCCCCTTCTTCACAATGTAGGGCTAGTTCATGGATCGCTTCCCATGGCAGGAGATCATATCTCCCCTTTCCTTGGTGCATATCTCGTACTGATCCTGAGCTGAAATTTGTTCTTTCCCCGCTGTCCTTTATCAGTTGCTTGGGATGCCTCGGTATCCACTTAGTATAATTACCGCAATCATTGCAATATTTATCCGGCGGTTTACCGTAAAGCGAGCACGTTGCGCACTCTTTAATTATCATTCAACTTCCTCCATTTCCCAAATACCCCTCCAAAACTTCCTTAGCCTCAATCCATCCATAACAAACCTTTGCTAAATACCCTTGCTTTGTCGTTTGCTCGATCCACCACTTCTGACTAGCCGAAGTCGTATTGCCTTTTACCTTAAGTTCAATATATAGCCCGTGATACCCGTTCCTTGAGACAGGTAACATTATGTCGCTCACCCCCGCCAAAACCCCCTCACGCTTCATTCTGGCTCCCTGTATTACGTTTGTTCTGGCGTTTCCATTGCCAATTGCATGGAGGAGAACGAGTTCAGGGTATTTGGCTTGAGCTAGTTTTGTCCACTGGAATAGGGCGATTTGGTTGTCGGATTCGGCGTGTTTCATTCTTGCCCCAAATGTTCATCGGTTATCTCCATCTCAAAAAACGTGTTCCAGCAATCAGGATAACAACTTAAACCAACTTGTGAGCATACTTTTTCACACGCTTTCACTAATGATTCTGGATACTCGCAATCAAGCTCAAGTCCATCTTTTAAAACACAAGGAGAAATTCTGTTCATGTACGACCATTCTTTTATCTGCTCAAGCGTTGCTGTTGTTCCCTTCAGTTGGTTAATAAGCTCAAATACCTTCATCCATTTCAATCCTCCCCATCATTATCACTCATATGCACTCCGTAATTAAAGACTAGGAAAATTCCAGTAATCACGATCCATGCGATGAGATATTTCATCTCGCCAATACCTCTTTCTTACTCTTTTCATCCCTATGCCACACCGACAACATTGTCCGACTCGCCTCTGTCCTGACATACTCCAATCCATCTGTGCCGATCTGCCCGGGCACATAACCATCCGTCATCCGGTAAACTTTAACCGCTTCATCTCTGCATCCGAACAACTCCTTGATCCGTGCATCCAGCTCACCGTTCCTCAACTCGCAGATCACATTAGTCGTCTTCGTTGGCGGCATATCCTTTGTGACATTTTTCAGCCAGCGCATATGATTTGTCATCTGTTGTCTACATAGCCCTATATTCTTTGCAAGTCTCGATTGGCCGCCTGATAATGTTATGGCTAGTTTGAATTTTTCCATTGTCGGATATCGCCGTCGAAGTTGTGCCTGCGCTGATTCAATCATTTGGTCGCTACCTCCTCTGGATCTTCACAGTCTGAACAAATTAACTTGCCATTGATTGGGGTTAGTCTCTCACTCCATGATCCGCATATGGCACAATCACCCATCCACCAAAAGTTCGTGTATCCCGCTGCCATTAGATCATCTGCATCATGTTCCCCCGCAACCGTGGTATATACTGGTTTTCCACTCTCCCTGCATAGATGCCCTCGTATGTCTATAAATTCGATCCCGTCCATATTTTCATGTCCAAATGCGAAGTTTCTGGCTTTTCTCCATGTATCAGCTCCGACGAATACTCCGCGTTCTTCATCATCTGAGAAGAAATAGAGTTTATTCATTTGGCTGCCCCCTCCCTTATCTCGTTCCATCCCGCCTATTTCCCCTATAGGCGTTTATACACTTCCCGGCATCCAATCTTACCCCCGCGTGTTTTGCCATCACTGAGCCTAGCAAGATTGACGCTAGGAAGTCTTTTGCTTTGCTCGTTTGGATTGGTGTTAATCCTTCAAACGGTAGATGTATGTTGGGTGTGCCTGTTTTCCTGGACATGGCTTATCCCTCCATCTCAGCCCTTAAATCCTCTTTGATATAATAGTTCCATCCGTTTTCTTTGCAGATCCGTTCTGCTTCAAGGCCGAACTTACGCCAGTCTATATCAGTTTTGTAATGATTAAGTTTTCCAATCTTAAGCAAAGTGTCCTTACTGACCATTACTGGCAGATTGTAAATAAGCTCTAATACTCCTATAGGTTCAATGACTGGCTCAAAACTAACCCATGTATTTATTCCTTTTCTTGAAGCATCAATTAGTGAATTAAGCCTTTCTAACGGCTCAGCTGCGTTTGGTTCTGCCCTATTTGATCCGTATAGACAGGATAACGTGATCCCAAAACTATCCCCATCGTCTAACAAGTCAAAGTCTCTTCTTGCCAGATCCCCGCCTTTGGTCAATATTTGGACGTGAGCGCCTGCTTCTTTGATGGCCTGAATAACTTCGCGTGTCGCAGTTGTATCAATCGTGTGCGGATATGGGTCGCACATAAAGCAGAGCATAATCTTCTTGTCTCTGTACTTCCCCTTTGATAATTGGAGCTTAGTTGCTTCAACAATTCCTTCGCGCGGCTTAACATCTTCGCCGAATGTTTCGTTAGGATGCCAGCGCTGAAAATTCTTCTTTGCGTAACAATACCAGCAATTATGATTACAGGAATTATAGATATTTAAGGCAAAATCCGCATATTCCCCAGCCCTGCCTTTTGGGGTATAAATTGGTCTATGCATTAGGCTTATTCCTCCTCACAGATAAAATTTATTGAACTTACTCGGATCTGTTTTGCCTACCGCCTTATCTCCCGGGTCCTTATTCCGCTTATGTTCTTTTTGGTTTTTTCGTTCAGCCTCTCGGGTTTTAACATGATCAACGGATAGAACACCAGCCTCTCTCCAATCAGTGAGTACGGCATTAAGATAGTTCAATTTCCTAACGTCTACCTCAAGGCAAACCCTAAGACCTTCGATGATCACAGCGTCCGGTTCCTTACATCCCTTTGCTAAAAATTCATCACACCAGGCGATAATGGAATCAGCCTCGCCCTTGGGGATCATTCGCCCCCAATTCTTCTCGGCCCAGTTTATTGCTTGGGTACCGATTGCCATAACATTGTCAGGCGGGATATCCATATCAACGGCTAGTTCTTCCGGTTCCGTTTCAATCATTTCAGTGACATTTTCACTCTCGCGCGCGTTGTTGTTGTTGTTAGTAATTAGGTTAGGTACGGTAGGGTACGGTAGGGTACGGTTACGCAGGACATCCGTGGATTTACCTTGGACGTCCGCTGGACATCCGTCGGACGTCCTTTTCTTTAACGCCTTATTAGAAGCTTTCTTTCGCTTATCACGCTCTCCGCGCTTTCTATCGGCGTCAGATTGTCTTCTTTCGATGAGTCTTCCTGCATATTCATACCAATCGTGAATGCAAAAAACAGATTCGTTCTTGTCAATAAATCCAGCTTCAATGAGAGAATCAACGAATATTTTAACATCGCCTTCCCACATGCAAGCTTCGGCAATATCGCAGTCATCGAATTTAGTAAGCACTCCATCTTGGGCAAAATCTAGAGCCCACCACCAAAAATAATGAAGATGGCCGACTGCAGTAACTACGGAAATATCTAACAATCTAGCAAGCTTCTTGGTTTTAGGATGCCTGCCTACCTCTTGATTACTTTCTATCCATGCCACCTGACCATCTCCCCTTTATCGAAAAAGTGTCCCTTATCCGTCATAACAATTGCATTCTTGGTCCACTACGTCGACGAACATCTTGATTTGATTCTCATCGTCATGGATCAAGCCATTCCATGAGTAACTTCTTCCTAACCCTGGTATCACTGTCAGCTCTGCATTACTTTCCATTACTAACGCCCTTTTTAGTAAGTCAGGGTGTGATTGTCTTAACTCGAATATCTCTGTTTTCTTCATTGATGGGCAGAAGAAACAACTGCTCTTACCCGGCTGTGGAAGTCCTGCGTCTGCTATGGTTTTTATACAAGCATCCCTGTCTATTTCCCACTCGATCAGGGGGAACCAATTCTGGTACTTCTTATCTTGGCTATTTCTCATACGGCGTTCTTCTCCGTAATCATAGCCAATAGCCTTAATAACCTTTTCGCCCTTCTCCCATGCCTCAATAGCCAAGGGGAAATGGTTAATGTATTTATCTTGAGGTTCTGCCTTGAATCGTAAGGAACACGTTTTAAATCCATACGCCAGAGCTGGGAGTGCCTTTCTAATTAAACAATCTTCTTCCAGCGTCCGAGAGGTAACCTTGACTACTGTGATCGGCGGCATTCCATGAGCAACTAGCCAAAGAGAAAACATGATAATGTACCAGTATGTTTCTGGCCTCTCCCCCCCTGTATCTGCAAAGATGATTAGGTCTGGTATAGTCCCGCGCTTCCACATTTTGATAAGCATTGCCGTTGAGTTTGTTCCTGCTCCGTAGGCCACAATTAGAGCCATACCTTCAACCCTCCATGCCTTCCCCAGCTTCGGCAATTCTGTGAGAATAGCCCGGGATTAACCGGGCTATGTTTGGTTACAATTCAGAATAATGTATTGCCCCGGTCAACCGTTTTGTGCTGCGACAGTAATCGCATACCTCACACCTAACCGGCTCCTTAATTCCCGCCTTAACTGCTAGAATCCTTGGCATATTGACTTCAACCTGGGCCAGTTCAACCTCTAGCCTGGTGTGATCCGTCATGTTAATGATTGCCTTGTCTGGCTGCTTTTCCTTCGAGACGGCAACGATGAGAAACTCTGAGTAGTCACCTGGTTCTCGGCCTTCTGATATGCGTTCACCCTCGCTATAAATAGCCATTTGAAGCGGGTAAGAATACGCCTCGACAAAGGAAACTTTCTTTCTAGTTTCCTCGTCCCATACCTTCTCTGTAATGCTCCTGGTTGTTTTCAGATCGACTATCCTTCTGCGCTCATTGTTCTGTACGTCTAACATGACTTTCCATGGTGCCCCGAACATTTCAAAAGTAATAATGACTTCCTTGTCTCCCTCAAGACAATACATGGCAAAATCATCATTTTGTAGGCAATCAATCATGTTGTCAGCCCCAATATATTCAGCTTTTAATGATCCATCTTTCTTAAACATTTGAGGGCAATTGGCTATAAACTCTCGTTGTGTTCCTTGGCTCCAAGAATGTACATAGCTCCCGACCATTAGGGCAATGCTAACTTCTTCTACCCATTCACCAGACAACTTCGCAATTTCTTTAGCTTCACACTCTAAAAATCCCTTATATTGACTCCTGCTCATGAATTCAAAATTGGCCTCATTTGAAAAATAGTTTTCGTGATTAAGAAGCAACTTTCTTTCTCCTTCCTACCCCGCTCGGCCTAGATATTACTTCTTCAATAGGCCAGTGGGCCCTTAGTCTATAAACAACAGTTCCGTAATCTAAGTTGTATTTCCGTGATATTTCTACAGGGGTAAGGTATTCTCCGTTGACCAAATAACGCTTTGTGCATCTTGTATTAAGGCGTTGTTCCCCCATTGTTGCCCATCTACAATTTTCCTTGCAATAATCTCCATTATTGTTATCACGCTCAATAGTGGTATCTTTTTCGTTGTAGAGATTTACATGTTTTATGTAGCTCTCATACATATCTCTTTTGAAAAGATTGAAGTCGTGCCATTCTTCAGATAATAGAATTCCGCGTCCTCCATAACCTGAATATCCGGTTGCATATGGGCTTTCAATTCTCCTGATAATATTTTTCCAAATATTATAAAATCTTGTTTCGCTCATTCCGTGCTTACTGACAACTTCTTTTCTGTAACAACCGCAACTCTTGCTTCTCCCGTTTATAAGTGTTGGGTAAAAAATAGATTTGACTGTCCCACAATCGCATCGGCATAAAACGTAACCGTCTTTTAAGATAATAGAGGGGATAACTGTCCATCTTTCAAATTTTCTTCCGTTTAATTCCTCAGCTCTTCCCATCTATTTCCCCTCCTTACCCGCCACCTTAGCATCGGCATCCTCCATGGCGGCAATCTTCGCGTCTAGTTCCAGGCTTGCCTTCCGCTCTTGCTCTGCCTTGAATTCTGCATCAATACTGTTCTCTGGTAACTCCTTCAATTCCTCACCAGCAATGTCCACGTAATCAGGGTATTCTTCCCCATCGTCATCCTTACGAATGACTGACTGATCAAACTTCACCGCCTGCGCTATTTCCGTAGACATCGGTCCCCAGTGGTTCAGCATATCCTTCAAGACAGTCTTTCTCGCCATGGCATTAAAATCTGATTGCCAGGGGCCGTTGTTGAATGTCTTTGAGAATCTTTGGGCATGAGCAGTAACCCTTTCCTTTGGCCAATAACTAACCTTTTTGAATCCGTTCATGAGTTCGAATACTCCTGCGTAGCCAATAACGTCAAGCTTAGCTCTATACACTAAATCTTTATTAAGTTCGAGCTCCAACACTTCTGTAAATGGGTCCCAACTAATAAGTTCTCCCTTGTGGATATCAATTACATTCATCACTTTATATAGTCCGGTTCGCTGCCCTAATTGGACAAATGCGCGATATCCTAACATAAACTGAGCTTCAGTAACCTCTCCAGTAACTACGTTTTTGTCGTTCTTTACCTTCCTTTTGAAAGGAATCGCATAAGCAAATCCGAGATTATTATCCAACGGAAGATTAAGGCTAGCCGCCTTTAATCCGCAGTACATAAGGGTCTCTGGTACGCAATTCTTCAATGAAGGGGTAATATTAGCCATGGACACTAGCGAGGTTACAAATTGTGGAGCACGCTCCTTCAGGACACCCTCGATGTACTTCTTGACGTTCACCGATCCTAGGAATTGGGCTACCGTTGGTTTTTTCACAGCGATTTCATTACTCATTATTAAATCTCCCCCTCTTTATTTTTAGCAAAATTCGAAATTTACGTCCTTGGATAATGCTTCTTCCATCCCCCAGGCAAGACACAGGGCGTTTATCTTGTCGTAATCATCATCGTCCCAACCAGACACTAGTTCTCTCAGCCTAGGCACAACCTTGGCACAATCAGAAGGGGTTAATCCTCCATCACAATCAGAGTGGTTAAGTAATGGCTCAATATCATCCTTAATGTCATCCCATCTGGTAAAACTTTTAGTGTTTGAGAATCCAGCCATAGAATCAAGATCAATCCCAGCTTCAGCAGCTACCCTTCTTCTAAAACTCATAAATCCGGAATAACTCCAATGTGCTTCGCAATGACTAAAATCAATTCCCATTATTTAATTTCCCCCTCTTTATTGAGACTTTCTCCAATACCAAACAGTAATTCCCAGAAGTGATGGTACTCGCCTTTATTGGCGTATCCAGCTCCAACGGTATATGTCCTTGGATTATTAAGATTGTGTCCTTGATATTCAAGATACTTCTTTGCTTCGTCGAGGATAAAGAACGTTGCCACCGTGCGGTAGCGATAACCAATATTAACCTTGTTGTATAATTTTTCATCTATTCCGTAAGCGGCTAGGTAATCTTTGGGGAAGACGATTACTTGTTCCTCTCCGTTTACATCCATAAATTCATCTTGAGCATAGGCTTCCTTGAAACTAACAATTTCAATAGGACATTCTTCATCTTGCTGCTCCCAAAAGGCTACGATTAGTTCTTGAGGTGAATCGTAATCCTCTTGCCAATCATCGACATGATATAGCTCTTTTTCTGCGTCCTCATAGTCTGGATCAACAACTACTTCATCTCGTGTTTGCACTAAATGTAAAGGATGGTGGGTACCAACATTATCCCCGCTTCCCTCACATTGTTTTGCAGAAAATTCTTTCAGGTATTTCTCCTGTTCTTCAGTAAGACTTATCGTTACTTCGCGCATTATTTTATTTCCCCCTCAATCTTCACATTCAAGTCTCCGTCTTCCGTGTTCAAAATAATATACTGATAATCATCCTCATTGGCTTCCTTCATAATCCACGCTCGGTCTGATGGATTAATTTTGCCCCATCCATCCAGACAAATGAGTTTAAGTTCTCCAGCTTGAGCCTTAGCCATGCGGAACGCCAGTTCGAACTGTTCGCCCTCGCTCAGGCCATTAATAAGCGTTTGCCCTATGCGGATATTGCCATCAGAATCAACGGTTATGCCAGGAATCGGGAGGGCTGCAATCTTAAGCAGTTCCTTCGGCATTTCTCTTCCCTTTTCTATTCTGGCTGTGAGGGTTTTGGAGAGTTCTTCCTTCGGCGCCAACTTCTCGCGGATCATACTCGACATAAGGTCAAAATCGCGAAGGTAACTTTGCATGGTGGCCACTTTGTCAGCTGCCAAGCGGAGGGGTTCGACTTCGATCGCCACCGTCTTGGTAAGCGTTTCCCGAGCATTTCCTACTTTGGCATCCTCAGTTTTTATTCGCTCATCCACTTTCTCACAAATTGCGATCACGGCTTGATCTTCAAGCTCAATAATGTTTTCGAGTTCTTGGTCTTTAGTGGCAAGGGAATTCTTGCACTTAGAAATTTCTTCTATTGCCTTAGTTTTTTCTTCCACTAATTCTCTTTTTGAGGTTTCTTTGGAAGTTTCAGCAATGTGATTAAGTGTGGACAACTCTTCCATATGCTGATCTTTTAAATCCTGAAGTTTCTGTTGATAATCATTTTTTTCACGTTCGATATTAAGCGAGAGTTCTTTATCTATGTCTCTAAGTGAAGAGATAAGCTTGTTTTCCATCCCATCTATGGAAGTTTGCACCTTCTCAATTTTCTGATCAAGGAATAACTTAAATTCTCTGATCTCATTCCTCTTCTGTACCATCTGGTTATGTTTAACCTGTCTCTCTGTCTCAGCCTCAGCCCTGGCGGTAGCAATGCGCCCCTCTAGCCCTTCAATAAGATTCTTGGCAGTATCTATCGTCTTGTTCACTTGCTCGGCATCATGGACAGCCTTGTAATACTCAGCAACCTTCTTCTCCCTCCACTCGTTGCCGTCATAGTTGGGTGGCAGCTCATTCCGGTACCCGGCTACTTGAGCCTTGAGGACCACGATTTCGCGGTTGATTGACTCGCGCTGGGCAAAGTAATAGGCGACGATCTGACCGAGGACTTGGAGGACGTGAGCCTCGTAATTGATACCGTCCGGAATCTCGCCGAACCAGTTTGAAATATCGCCCAACGTCCAGGGGATTTCCAGCATGTTAAGGATGATCTTGGCCTGCTCCGTTGCGGATCTGCCTACGAACTCAAGGGGTCTAAATATATCCCCATTAATAAACTGCTTGAGATATTTCTCTGAACTTGGCACCGCTTCACTAGGCTTTCTGACTTTAAGATAATCCGTTTTATTTGTCCGGATTTTCCTGTCAATTTCAAGGCCTGTGTCCGTCTGAATGAAGATGGTTGCCTCTTCTTCGCCGTGACGAATGACTTCGATTCGCTCTGATTTGTTGGTGAATCCCTTTTGGATGGCCTCGACTATGGAAGTTTTGCCTGAACCAACGCGACCGGTCAGGATGTTGATTTTTCCAAGGTCAGCCTTAAATTCTGATAAGCCAATGAAGCTGTTTATTTGAATTCTTGACACTCTCATTTCTTTATCCCTTCTCCCTTAAAATTCGTTCCAAATACCACGGTTCAAGCAACGATTGCACTTTAGTAACATTAACGATACAATCAGGGTGACATATTTCCTTTGGGGCCTCCTCTGACAAGGGGGCCTTTTTCGCGTCCGCATAGTCACGTGGTAAAGACTTGTCATTCCAGGCTTTATTCATCCCTTCTAGGGCTAGGGATATACCGTTGACCTTATCGACCGGAGCGTAATTACATTCGACAATTGATGTAATAACTCCGATGGTGTAAGGATGCAGACTTAACCTGCCTTGGGACTTTGCTTGGTTGATCATGATTTTTTTATAATCCAAAATACTTTCCTCCTCATCTAACCTTTATAAGCGTCCTTGTCGCGCCTGATACCCGATGTTCGACGGTGAGACATACCGGGTCATCGCGTACGACCAGCCAGTTCAGCGGGTTGAGCCTTAGTTTTTTAAGCTTTAGCTTTTGCGCCCGTGTGGGCCTGCGTCCGTGCTTGATAGGTCATTCCCTCCCTAAAATAAACTAACTTGATATTGTAATGTGCCGGAGCCAGCCATTGTTAATAGAGCCTTAATCCTGTGTTCTCTCTCAATTTCTTGGTCCATGCTAACCCGTGGGCTCTTGGTCTTAAACTTTGCTAACCACCATGTTGAGTCTACAGAGTAAAAAGGATATGCCTCCAACAATGTTCGGTTAGTGATTCCAAGCCCGTGGAATTTAACGCTTGGATGCAATGAGTAAACCTTGCCCAACCACGCCCTACGTTGTGTGTGGGGCTTGCCAACAGTGCCACCTAGCCCGATTACCTTGTAATTCCTTACTAGCTCATCTAATAATGTCATGGGTTCTCCAAAGTGAAAGACTGGTATAGGCAAGAATCCCAATGACTCAAGGTATGTTTGGTTTCGTGCCGTTCCCTCAGAATCTCCGATCACATCCAGATTAAAGTATTTCTGCGGCTGCCATTTGGTGAGATAGTCAGCATACTCCTGAACGCTTATCCGCTTGCCTCGGGACCACGCTGAGAACGCTCCGGAGTCTAATAGGATATCCATGCTGTAATCCTTCGCCATTTGCCATACGTGGGCGCTTGGTTTGGCCGCATAACTGAACATAATGGCCTTGATGTCTAGATCGTGGAGTTGAGTAAGGGCTTTAGGGTATTCGCAGCCGCCAAAGTATACCTTCAAATGTCGATGTTGCCCCAATTCTCTGAATTCAATATCATCGACTCCCGCCCAACAACCTTCCCACCGTGATATTCTTCCAGCGTGACGACTCCAAATGTGTCAAAGGGCTCTAATTTCTCTGGCTTGAGATTGCGGACCTGTCCAGAGCTAACGATCAAATCCAAACATAACTTGTGTTGTTCCTTTTTCGTTATCATTCGATATAATTCAACCCGGTGCCTGACCCAGTCAATCTTCATCAGCTGCTTGCGAATGGACTTCATTAGTTTTTTAAACATGGTTTATTCCCCCTACATTGATTTATAGGCACTTCTCTTGCTTACCAAGTTCCTCATATGGGACAGCAATTTCATGCCCGGAAGATTGCTACGGTCAAGCATGTGTTCAAGTCCTGACATGGCTTCACGCTTTTGCTTGCGGGTTTCTTTCTTGGCTCCCCATACAAACTTCTGGACGCATCCGGGAAAAGTTTTCTCCGTGTAATCCCAATAGGATAGGCCCGCTTTCTTGGCGGCTTGGCTGGCTTCATTTGCTGGATTTGGCATTTAATTCATTCCCCTTTCGTGAAAATGCTTACAGGGTTTTCCTCTTTCGTGTCGAAATTGGTAGTTGTCTAGACTAACCAATTTTTACCGGAAGGGGGTGACACATAATCGAAAAGTCAGAAATAATTACTTTGCTCTTCTTATCCAAGCAAGACCTTAGCCATTTGATAAAACTAGGTGACTATATAAAGCAGTTTGATGAAGTCGAAAAACAAGTAAAATCACTTTTGGAAAATAGTAAACCTAAATCTTAGTTTCTGTGGTAACAATAATTTTCAAAAGTTCAGCCATTCTGTTAAAATCGTAAACTGTTAAATTTTCGCTCTTGCACCTCTCGAACAGGTCGAGAGCGATTTTTCTTAATCTTTTTTCACGATCAATGATGTTTTCCATTACTTCTTCACCTCCCCTTTGTTAGATTAGATTGCTTATTTGAGGAAAGTTACTCTGACACTTTAACAGCAGTTACTGAGTCAATTCCGTTTTTTACATGATCTAACAACACTTTTGCCCAAAAGACGCTATAGCCATGTTCTGCAAGTATTACAAGTATTTGCTTCGTGGCTTTAGCGTCTCTTTCTGCGTGTTCTTCAGTAGTCAATTTCAACAACATTTTGTTTTTCCTCCTTTTCCATGCGCTCTTTTTAACAAACTAGGCTGATTTAAGATATTTCCTTGAGACAATATCTTTTATAGACTGATAATCGTAATCCAAATCAATCAATGAGCTTACTTGTCCTTCAAGCTTTTCGACTCGCCCTAATTCCGCAGACGTAAATCTGTTTCGTAAATTATCAGTTTTGCTAATGCCGTGAAATTCCCTCAACTGCTTTGTGTTCTTGCCAAACACTATTTTGTAAACGAGATCCGTATAGTGCTTATACTTCATTTGCTTATGCGGGCTTTCGGGTAGGCCTTGAATTGCATTGGTTAACGCTTCCCTTGCTTGCTTTCCGATCTGGCGAGTTACCTTGCGGCTGATTAATTCTTTTTGCATGATGTAGAATTGCCTGACTAGGGCTTTTTTGAATTGCCTGACTGGTAGAGTGTTTTTCATGTAGGTGATGAGCAAAGTGGCTTGTTGTTCGTTTAAGTGATACACCTTTTCTGGTTGTCCACGACCTTTGATTTCTCCGATTTCAAATCGGAGTATTCCGAATTCCTTCAGGTCATTTTCATATTTCGAAATTAGCCTTACTACTGTTTCATGTTGAACCCTTCCATGTTCAGCAATGACTTTTGACGTGGTGAAAGGTATTTCGTTTAAATCGTCGGGTTCGAGAAATACTAGGTTGTTCATGGTTCCCTCCTTTTCCACTTTGCGTAAACGCAATTATGCAGTCCTTGATGCTTCTGTAAATTTCAGATTATGCAATCTCGAATCAAAAAAAATATCGATCGCCGCATCCAGATAGTTGCATGTTTTTAACATTTCCTCAAGCGTAAACTGTTTTCTACCGTAAAGCTTCTCGTTGAGGGCTTGTTGTGAAATATTTAATTCTTGGGCTAGTATTCGCAAATTGTAGCCCTTCTCAGCTACCGCCCCTCGAAGTTTTAGAAAATACTTATCACGCATTATTTCCACCACCTTCCGATATGTTAATTACTCCTTTAACAATTCGATCTTACCATTGCCGATATATAATGTCAATTCATATCTTGCATTTTATTAATATGTGTATTAATATATAATTGAATACAATGCAATTTGTAATTAATGCAATATGAAAGTGGTGCTAACCAATGGATATTAAGGCAGATAAAGAAAAGCGCGATAAGTTGTTAATAAAACAACTAGATCTATCGTCTAAGAGATTAAGAAGTTTTAGGGAGTCTTCTGGCTTTCAACAAAAAGAATTCGCACAATTATTTGACATCGAACCAAGCATTTATAATCGATATGAAACCGGGAAAATAAAATCCATACCACAAAACATTCTTATGGAGATCTGTAATAAGTTTGACCTAAACTTAAAATGGTTAGCGGGAGTTGAGGATGCAGAAAAACACGTGGTAGTTCAAGACGCATCTCCAGGAACAAAGCGCATTACAATTCTCGGAACAATTGCCGCCGGGTTGCCCATCTATGCGCAGGAGGATGTTTTGGGTTTTGAATACGTTGATTCTAATTTACATGTAGATTTTTGCCTCCGTGTTCAAGGTGACAGTATGATCGGAGCTCGGATACTAGATGGTGACCTAGTGTACATACGTCAGCAGTCGGATGTTGAGACGGGAGAAATAGCCGCCGTCTTGGTTGATAATGACTCAGCTACATTGAAACGAATTTATAAAGTTAACGGGACAGTTGTTCTAAGGTCCGAAAACCCAAACTTTCCCGATCAAATATATACCAAAAAGGATATGAAAGATGTTCGTATCTTGGGAAAGGCCATATTATTTAAAACGGAGGTGCGGTAAATGGCAAGTATAACTAAGCGTCCAAGTGGGTCATATCAAGCGGCCATCTTTGTTGGTCGCGACGATGAAGGGAGACAAATCAGGAGAATGGTAACAAAGCCCACGTTGAAAGAATGTAAGATCGCGATTAAGGAGATTGAACGAGAGATTGAAGATCAGAATTATTCAAACGTGCGGAACATCGGGGTTATTGCGTGGATTGATGAATGGATTAAGTTGAATAAGACAAGGCTCTCACCCTCAACTCATGCAACTTATAAGATCTATTCAAGGGTACATTACGCACCATATTTTAAAAAAATGAAGCTAAAAGAATTAACCGAGATTCATATTCGCAAATTCATGGCGCAACAACTTGGTTTCCTTTCTCCAACTACTGTTCGAAAGCATGTTTCCGTTTTGAATAAAATATTCGAAGAAGCGTTGAAGGACAAGAACCCGGTTAGGTATGTAAAACTACCATCTAAGGCGAAGTACACGCCTTATGTCTTATCCGAAGCGGAAATGGAAAAGATACACGATACCATAAGGGGAACAAGGGACGAAATTATAGTGTTGCTAGCCGCCTGGTGCGGCCTACGAAGGGGTGAAATATTTGCATTAAAACCCGATGATGTGGATTGGGAAAATAAAACTATCCGTGTCGATGAAAACACAGCAATCAACGACGAATACATGTATGTTGATAAAGGCCCAAAATCAGACAATGGATATAGGGAAGTGGTTGCCCCAAAGTACCTAATGGGGCTATTGGAGAGCATGAGAAAAAACTGGAAAGAGATACCGGAGCGTTTCTTTACATTACGTCCAGATTACTATTCCAGCTATTTCGCCGAGTTAATTAGAAATAAGGAATTACCGCCCATCAGATTCCACGACCTCAGACACTATCATGCATCATGGCTCTTTGCGAACAAGATACCCGACCAATACGCCGCAAGACATCTAGGAGACGATATACAGACGCTTAAGGCCACGTATCAACACATTGGCGCGGACTACCGCCAAGATATAGATGATACAGTCCGTGGTCTACGTGATGAACCACACAAAAAGGCTAGAGTCTGGAAATTAAAAAGGACTATGCAATAAAGCATAGCCAGGTAATAAAATATTCTGTGCAACATTTGTGCAACATCCGCTGTAACGGGCGATGCACAAAATCATTCAAGGTCCAGTAGTGGTGCGGGAAACAGGACTTGAACCTGCACGGTTACCCGCTGGAACCTAAATCCAGTAGATTGCACATGGAGCAATAACGTAAATATCCTTGTTACAAGCGTTTTTCTATACGTTTATTATTTGGCAATTTTATTTCATTAATTGCAATATTAAATTATAGTTTAATGGGTTGCAATAATAATTTAATAGTTTGTGCAACATTTGTGCAACATTGGGTCACGAAAAAAGCTTCCTATTATAATACTGTAAAAGTGTCGCAGAATAATTAATATTATCCCATAGCAGGAAATACCCCATCAGACGTTGAACACGATACCTAAAGGCAGAGGGCGCCATAAGACCCCCAAATGAGGAGGAAAATCTTAATGAGTAAAAAGGAAGTTAAGGCCAAGAAGTGCAAATGTGGAGCAGAGGTTTCTAAGGATGCTAAGGTTTGCCCAGAATGTGGCGCTAAGATATTACCTGGCATTGGCCAAAGTTTATTAATTGTTGGTGGGATGATAGTCGTCTTGTATTGGGTGGGATCGACGTTTATATGGAATAGCCCAGCGACTGCTCCTGTAACTACCTCCGCCGTTACTCCTGCCCCATCACCAGTAGCAGCGGAGCCAATCTTTTCTGCATCAGATAAGACATTGTTAAAGAAATCATATGCCGATCTTGATCCTACCCAAAAACAACAACTAATCGAAATAGGAGATAAATATATTAAACTGTCCGATTCCGATAAGGAAGATATTAAGACTGATTACGAAAGACTAGCTAAGGAAAAAACTACATATTTAGAGGCAGAGCAAAATAAGGTTTTGAAGACTAGGGCTAAGACAATACCATATAAAGAATTGGCTAGGACCCCCTATGCTTTCACTGGCCAAGATGTAAAATATAAAGGTCAAGTAATACAAGTACAAGAATCAGGCGATGAGATGGCCCTGAGAGTTAATGTCACAAAAACGTCTAGCAGCTATAAAGACACGATGTATGTAACTTACACCAAAAAATCCGGAGAAGGCAGAATCCTAAATGATGATATAGTTAATTTTTGGGGAAACTCTCAAGGATTATTTACTTACAAGACTGTTTTAGGGGCAGAAGCAACAATACCTTCAGTTAAAGCGACAATCATGGAAGTTGTAAAATAACCCCATAAACGCAGAAAGCCCCCGGCACAACCGAGGGCTTTCATTTATTGATTTAAACTATCCAGCAAGGCCGTGATCGCCTTATCGACAGTCCTTGCCATCGGAATACCAGTCTCAGCGGAATGTTTTCTCAGTCTAGCCATAATCTCGATATCCAGCGTAAGGCCAACCCGTTCACGCGTTGTCAGATCTGAACTGGCCTCCTCCTGCACTCCAAACTCAGCTTCATACTCTTCGACCATGAGACGTTCTTCTGACCACTCCTGGGCTTCTGTGACTGTCATGGGGATTAGTTCCCTTCTTCCGCTGGTGGAGTTGCCATGACTCACGGAGTACTTGCTCAACGGACCTCCCTCGCCGACTAGGAAATATGCTCCCTTGGTGTTTTTGTAAAGGTCTTCTTCGCAGGAGCGTAAGTCGTTTCCATAGACCCCGTTGTCCCAGCTTCCGATTTTCTTGGATGTCTCCGTGTTGTAGGTGCGACCGTTTATTACTTTTCTCATTTAAAAAACTTCCTTTCGTTGCCGGGTATTTTGGCTCCCGGCTGACCTTGGGTTTATGCTTTAATTTCTGTATACTCTAACATTTTGGAGAGATTAAGAGGACCATATTTCCTAGCAGTTTGTTCCTTGTAAATATCTCCGTAGTTGTCATAAAGCGTTTCCCCTAAATCTTGGCTATCTATGGTCGCTTTGTAAGTTCTGCCATCTTGGGCAATGTAGGTAATGTTACCAAGGCTGCCACCTGTAAAAGTTTCTTCCCGATCATACCGAATGGTCTTCGCGTCAACCACCTTCTTAAGATAAGCTAAAACATTTTTCGTCATTTTGTTTTCCTCCCCCTCAACTTCTTGTTACCCTAAGTATACATCAACTGATACATAATGTAAAGGGTAAAACAAGTTATTTCTAAGATTTCCTTGTATTATTTTTTGACACAATTCAGGGGATAAAACAAAAAAAGCCCTCGACCATTAAGGTCGAGGGCTTTGTGTATGACAAATTGTCCTTTTCCCACTTATATTATAAGTTGATTTAGGACAATTTGCCACGGGCTAACCATATTTCCCACTTGGGAAGAAAGGTCTACAGGTGATTGGGATCAGTCGGATTGTTGACGACACCAAAGCCAACGGCAACCGGAAGAATTAAGTTAATTAATTGATCTGCTCCTGGGATTTCATAGTGGAAATACATCTTTGAACAAAACACAATCAGCGCGAATATCGCTGTCCATAAAGGCCATGATTTTAATCTGTTTTGAGTTTGCATTGTTCAATTCCTTCTTTCTTATTTTGCTAAATTGAGACGGTCACAGGCGAAGCCTAACTTGTTAATATCCTTTTTTGCTTGTTCCATAAGAGGTTCGCGACATAACACCCATAGGTATCCATCATCGACAGCAAACTTGCGTGGTTGTGTTACCGCTGCAGCCCCTACAATAGGCATAGGGGGTACGACAGGGGTCAAAGCCCTATAATCGTATCCAAAGTAGTCACATATCCCCATGTACAAAGCCTTGGAGATCATCTCGGGATTATATGCTATCCATGTTGCATCCTCAAGATCGTCGTGGAACCCCAGTTCTATCAGTGCGGCTGTAGCGCTTACCCTGTCTCCGACTTCCATTAATCCTGGATTATACTTTACTCCCCGATCAATGCCAGGACTAAGCGGAGCAATCTGATTGTAAAGAGCCCTGGCTAATCGTTCTGAATTTGTTCCGGGCCCATAAGCATAGACTTCTGTTCCCTCTCCCCCGCCGGCGTTGCTGTGGAGAGCAACGTGGATATCTGCGCCCCATGTGTTAGAGTCCGTGGCAATCTGGTAAATGTCCATAATGGGGGAGTTGCGTCTCCATACGAACCTTCCGTCTTTTGCGATAAGATGGATTAGGATATCAGCTATACCATTCATTTCGAATTCTTCGGTCCCGAAGGGACCTACTCCGGCGTTGTGCTCCTGAGTGCTGGGGCTAATGTATATGTTTGGCATGATAAATCCTCCTACTTTGTAATAATAAACACGGCCATGCCTGAGGAAGCTGTCATTAATCCAGCTATAAGCATTGCTACGGACCATGTTGGCCTACCTGAACGGACGGCGTTAAGAGCTTCATCCAGCTTTGTCTCGATTCGGTCAAACTTTGCCTGTACATCTTTTTCCAAGGCTTCCAGTCTTCCACGTAGAGAAGTGACTTGTTCGACAAGGACGGCTACTGCTGTATCTTGTTCCATGGTTCACCTGCTTTCCGGCTTTCGCCTCTTTCGTTTCTACCCATAAAATAAGGCATAAAGAAACGCCCCATATTTCAGAGGCGTTATTTTTATGCCTAACTTTAGCTTTGCGTATGGTTATGCACATCTGTACTCGTTCCGTAAGTCCCCGTGTCAGTAGTCACGGTGTGTGTGTGATAATGTGTACTAACGTTTGCTCCCTTTTGAGCTGCCCAAGCTTGCGTGGCGATTTGAGACGCACCTATATAGATGGCTAAGCCAGGATCTATTTCTATTTGACCACCGCCTGGGACAGAAATACTTAAAACTGTACTCCCATCGCCAGTTAAGCCCTGAAAATACTTTATCGTTGCTGGACCCACATAACCCGCTACAACACCCCCGAATTGCATGCCATAATCAGTTCCAGCATTCCAAATATTTGATGATACTTTTAAGATGTCCTTAGCTTCTACGGTTGTTCCCGTGACCGAACTTCCAGAAATTGTAGAACCCACGATTGCTCCACTGGCGATCATATCAACCAAATTTACTTTTCCATCTACGTCGACATAAAACACATCAATGCCGTTGTTGGTTATCTTGAGCCCGACCGTGGGATCAACGAGGACTTCGACTAACCCCTTAACGATGTCGATATAGGAGTCTTTTAAATGAATGTTTCCGTCCACATCCACGTAGAACACATCAATGCCGTTGTTGGTTATCTTGAGCCCGACCGTGGGATCAACGAGGACTTCGACTAACCCCTTAACGATGTCGATATAGGAGTCTTTTAAATGAATGTTTCCGTCCACATCCACGTAGAACACATCAATGCCGTTGTTGGTTATCTTGAGCCCGACCGTGGGATCAACGAGGACTTCGACTAACCCCTTAACGATGTCGATATAGGAGTCTTTTAAATGAATGTTTCCGTCCACATCCACGTAGAACCTATTTTCCCACGCTCCCAATCCGTCACCGCTTTGGACTGATATCCCCTCTGTGGCATTCAAGACCGACTTAACCTTATTGTCGCTCCTAGTTGCCACAAATCCTTCATCTGGCCCAATCTTTACCCCGTTATACAGCGCATCCTTGGATACCGTTGTTTGCTGCAAGTCGGTCACGGTGTCGTTTATATCTTTAATAAATGCCCCGGCTAGATTGGATATAGTTACTTTACCCTGCATCCGTTGAACTGGATTATGCGATTCTTTTATGATTCGCACTGGCAAATTAACGATGCCTAATTGATCGTCAAACAAATAAACAGTGTCGCCTAACCCGTAGTGATCGTCTACCCCATGTCCCTGAGCGTATTCCAGCTCAACGACATCCGTGTCATAGGTCACCGTCGGGAGTCCTGCTACTTTGTTACGGTTGTCAGTTATTCGCGACATGCTAACTAGATTACGCCGATACCTAAACCCTAGCCCGTTATCTGCGCCCCTACGCGTTAGGAGGGATATTACATACTTATCAAACTTCAATTCCCCGCCTAATTGCTCGGCCAACTTAAGCAGTATCCCACGCTTGCTAACTTTTTCGTTGATTGCCAAAGTCGTTAACGCCGTGAAATCTACTTGCCCAACAGTAAAACCTGTCCCTGCAAGTAGGGTAGTCAATAGTACTGCCGGTGTCCCTACATCCGCGTAATAATCCACTATCATCGTATCTGCAGGATCGTTTTCGTCGCCTAAAAGGTCATAGCTCACATGTTCGCATTCCACGTCGATTGTCAGGGTATCATCGGCGTTATGATTATCTTTTGTGTAAACAATGTTAAAGTAATTGTTTTCTATTTCAGCGATATTCTGATAAGTCACCTCATCACTTTTGTCTCCATCGACGATCGTTTGAAACGATGCCGTGAACTCTCTATTTATTTCTTCAGAGACTGAGGGAGATACTACATTAATCAATAACGCCAAGGGCTCAAGAGATTGATTCAAGATTTTTATCAAATTTTTCACCTCTTTTCGATATGAGAAAAGCCGCATGATGTAAATCAATGCGGCTACGATTATTAAGTTCCGTCTGTCGACTAAGCTGTCTACTACGAACTAATATGAATCATCATGGACGGTTACAATTCTGTATTTGTAAATATCCTCTTTGTTGAATATTGTTACATATTTATAATCAGTTATACTTGTCACATAATAATTTCCTTGGTCGATAAATGAACTTATGTCTTTTATGAATAGCATTCCAATCAGCATAATAATAAATGCAAAGCTTGCTATTTTAGTAGTTCTAAACCTTATTCCTTTAATTAGATTTGGTATAAGAATTACTTCTATTATTGTGAAGTATTCCAATATTCTGGACAAAATTTCAAGGTTAGCGACTGATATAAATAAAACGCTTCCTAAGAAGTACGTATATATTTGCAATTTATCAAACTCGCTAATATTCCCTTTCTCATTACTTTTATATAATATATATATAAATATGACACTTACGATCCTTAAAGCTATAGCCATTGGGTTAAAACTTGTTATCACATAGGAATTAACCATCCCAAACACACGGCCTAAGGGAACGACTAAATTACCTAATTTCGATAAACATAAAAATACTGAAGACAAAAGTAAAATTATATTCAGTATTTTATTAGAAAACATTCTTTTATAAGTATATTTAATAATAGGCATTACCACCATTATCAATGCTGAGGAATGAAATAATGATGCTAATGCTATCATTATTAAATATTTGATGGTTTTACCATTTTGAAAATATCTGTAAAAAGCTATGAAGAAAATGGCCATAGCGATGCCTTGCCTGAGTGCACTATTAACATATATGCTGTAGTATGCTGCGTAGAAAATAAGTAGTGATAGTAAATTGAACTTAGAGTTTTCTTTAATTACTTTTAGATATATGAACATAATTACAAAAGAAATAACCATAATGAAAATTGTAAAATTCACGTCAAAACTTTTAAAGAGTCCTACCAATACCCTATATCCTATGTCCATGTGAGATTGATTCTGGATAGACTCCAGTATAGTATTTGGGCTTAAGTTATAATCCATCATATACCCAAAATAGTCTGTGCCTGATCCAAATCTAAACATACTTAGCAAGGTTAATACGATGCCAAATATAAGGAACCAAAATGTAGCAACTTTATTACTGAAAAATTGCAAGAAAGTTGCTACCGATATAATTAAAAATAACGTCATATATAACACTACCATCCGGACCCCTCTCCGATATATTACGGGAATAATTATATCATAAGTTTTCATCTCCTTCAGTCTTATTTCTTACTCAATCACTACAAACAATTTTATTGAAAGAAATTAAAAGACCTACTATTTATAGTAGAAGACGTTGCTAATGCATTAAGATTTATTAGATAATATTTTAATAGGTCTGGTTCCTACCACAGCTGATGAGGCAGTTATATTAATCAATCTAACCGATATTGCATCAGTACCAGTGGCATAGGCAAATGGTATAACTCCTGCAACAATGCCGCTAGTAAAATTAACTGTAACAATGTCTGAACTCAGTACTACTACTACTACGCACTAAAGAGTATTTAGGAGTATTGTTGGATTTACGGCACTAGAAAACTTGTAACATTTAATTTCATCAATCCAAACCGAATACGGTGCAGGAAGAGAAGGAAACTGAAAATAAGGGTAATAATTACCATCGACAGTAACGACCGCGGTAACTATTGCATACTCTTTCCAGTTTGTATCTAGCGTTACTTTTCGCGGATTACCTATCGCCATTGCACCCGTCGCAAGCATATTTATGTCTATTGGATTGTCCGATTTCAATTTAACTATCACCAGCATTATATCCCCAACAACCAAAGGGGTGCTAGATGGCGATATGGCTCCATCTACAGCTGTATTAGCAAGTACGTCACACCTATAACTTTGACCTCCTTTCACAAAGGTTGTTGTATCAATAACACCTCCTAATCCGCTTTGAGTTTCCCCTATTGCAAAAATCTTGTTTATAGTGGGAACTTGTTTTGTCCAAGATAAGTCAAAGTCATGAGATTGATCATCTTTTGAAAATGATGCTTGAACTAGAGTACCCGGCCAAAGCACTACGTCCTTAATTCTTAGGTATCCACCATTTATGGTAAATGTTCCTGGTTGTGCTTCGATGTTTTGCAACTTAATGACAGTGTCGCTAGTATCGGCGGAAATAAAATCTGATACGGGGAACGTTGTTAATCCAAGCACACTGTTTAGTATGCTAAAATATTGACAATTCGTTAGATTAAACACGTTTTTATGTTTTTGTGCTGCGTCAGAAAGCGCCATTTGCCCATTCTCGATCACAATTCCCCTAACGTTATTAAATTCGAACAGGTCTGTATTATAATCAGGGGCTAATAATTTTTCAAACCAAGGAGAATCGAATCTAACTAGCTTAGCATTTCGCACCCTCAGCACTTTATTAGCAAATACCCCTTCGATTGTGAGGAGTCTAAAATTAATCTGAGATACAGAACTTATGTCAATTAACGGTGACAAAGTTACGCCTATACCCCCTTGAACCTCTACAATGTTGAACGACAAGACATTGTTACGTGAAACCGCAACATTAGGTGTTGTTTTAAACCCACAAGAAATAAAAAATACATTTTCGAAACTACCCCACAAGACATTATCCATCTCTAAGGCATAAACATTTAGGCAGTTAAAGGTAACTCTTTTAATTCCGAATCCAAAACTATTGCCAATGTATAGTGCGGGATTTCCCGTGAATGTTCCATTTTCTATTAAAAGATTTTTCCTATTAAGTCCTGTGAAATTAAATAGATAACCTGCACCAACATAATTTATAGTCGATCCGTTTAGATCAATCTGAAAAGATTTTGATAAATTTATAGGTTCGATAAAGTTATAGACCTTGTTGGGTTGTAGCATGATCTTACTATTTTGAGGCAACGCTCCTAGCCTAACTGACAAGTTTGTTAAATCACCGGAATCTAATACATACGCAGTTTCAGCCTTATACGACACAAGGTCTTGCTCCGATGACTCAAGTCTAGCATCAAGTGTAGCAAACGTTTCGCTCTTTACTGCCGAAACTCTAGCAAGGGCAACCTCTGGATCTACGCTTGCATTTACAACGATTGTGTCAATCTCGGTTTTTGCTTGGTCTAATGCCGCCTTAACATCAGCCATGCTTGTAAAACTGCCGGAATATGTTATATCCTGTGCGGCGTGCTTATCCGCAGTTCCTGCCACATGGTTTATAACCTGCGTATTTATCGCAATGATATTAGCCTTCCACTTTGGCCATGCGTCCCGCAATTTTGTAATTCCGAGATAGTCTTGTAGTGTAGCCATGTTTTTAGCCTCCTAAATAAATTGACTCCTAAAATCAAACTTAAAGTCGATATTCCCGCCTGTTTTCGATATCGCAATTCTGTTGTCTCCTGGAATCAGCTTCAGAAAGTCTGCCACATCTCCGGTAACTTTGCTTAATTTATTTGTCGCTCCGTTTTTAACAGTAGCGTTCACATTGTCAATCGTGATTGTTTGAGCGACACAATTCTCGGTATATGTCAGGGTTTTTCCATTCATGGCGATTGTAAAAGTTGAGAATGTGCCAGTTACGATAATATTAAATCGTGACCCTTCTTGTGACCCTAGTCCTAGTTCGGCATTGCCGTTATAAGCAAGCGTTATTGATGCATCGTTTATCTCTTTAGTAACAACCAGTTTAATAACAGTGTTTATATTTTTATCGATGCGCTTATTAAAAACAGGTATCGCCTTTGAGATAGATACCATGCGCTTATTTATTCCGCGGAAAATAGACGTTCCAACTTTGGAAATAGAAACTAATTGCTTGCCAGGGTCTTTTTTGATTGAAACATCTAGTTTTGTAGTGCTTGATAACATTTTGCTTGAATCTTTTAGTATTGAACTTCCAGCGATTATATTAGTTGTCAGTGATTTGTTAGTATTGGCCATTATCTCACCGCCTTAGAGGGCATCTTTCAACGCCCTTTGTATAATAATTATCGAGTAAATACATTATTCACGGTGAACGTGATTGAATCACCCACACTCATGTTTATGTCGGAAAACGTACCTCTCATAGACAGGTTCCCGGTTGTTAGGTGGGAAAACAGCCCAACTTCCCTAATGGTCTTGGCTGCGCCTGCGCATGTAATTTGTCCAACGACTCTATACGTATCATTTGTGACTGTCGTTGTTTCCTGTGTCACAGTTCCGACTGTTCTAGCCTCTGCCCCTGCCGATTCTAAGGCCGTATTAGTGGCGGCAGCTGCAACGACTGCTAATACGCCCCAAGCAACCCAATGCGGGGTTATTACACTTATACTTGCAAGTAGATCGGTCACCTTCGCTAGTCCAGTATTGGTCCACACAGCCACGTCTGCCATTTAATTTTCCTCCTTCGTTACTTCAATATCTTTACAAATTGTTCCCAAGTCTTCAATGGTGCCGTCTGCACGAGTGATAACCGCAGATATTGTTACCCGCGGCCTTTTTACTTCCGCTTCCATTAAGCAATCCCTCCTATAACGAAATGGTATAATCGTCCCCTGAATCAAGCCATATATCCAAGTCAAGCGGCACATCATCATCCAGATACACGTCCTCTGCCGACGTCACGACATACAGCGCAAACGGTTGACACTCAAATTGTACAGTGGCTTTACCAATCCTGCGCAAAGATTCAAGCCCTACCGGATCGTAAATTTTAGCGAGGTAATATTTATCAGGCTCGTCGTCGAAAGTAAGAGGAAGATATGCCGAACTCGTTAGCCATGCGGCGGCATCACGGAATTCAAGACGCATATCCTCAATAGATGCGCCAAGATATTGAAGCAGTACAGATATTGCGCGGGTATCAAAGGTATTGCCACCAAAATCATACACACCGTGTTTACCAGGAATAACCAACTCTCGTTTACGCAATGCAGGCAGGACGGGGCGGCTTAATGATTGTAATATTAGCTTAAAGTCCGTATAGTTGTGTTTGCCCTTATAAGTTAAGCCGTTCACGCCGTCACCGCCTTCCCTCTAGTCCTTCCCCGTTGGATGTTAAATAGTTGTTGAGAGATTACTTTCCCATCCATGTGGAGATTGATTTGAATGGGTTGTGAAGATTCGGCGGGTTGAGTTTGGGTTTGCATGCTGGTGATAACGCTTCTTGCGACTTCCTGAGCGGTTTTCAGTACCATGTCTTGACTTATGCCTGTCGCGTTGGGCAGAGCATTGTATCTTACCCCCATTGTCATATCTGCCGAAAGTCCCTGAATAGCATTTGTGACTTTAAACTTATTGGCATCGATTCCTTTGGCAAGGTTATCCATAAAATCAGGCATCCACATGTCATCGTGTGCCATTGGACCATCCGTCGGGGTAGAGTGTCCTAGTAAGCCTCTGATCTTTTCGGCTATCCTTCTTACCGACTCTAAAAGGGCTTTGGCTTTTGACGTAATGCCATCCACAAAACCTTGTATAAAATCTTTGCCCCACGTAAGGGCTTCACCTGGGAGTTTTTTTATCCAAGTCACAGCTTTTGTTATGCCGGTAACAATTGTATCTTTGATGCTGGACACCTTACCGGAGATAGCATTTTTCATGCTCTCGAAGGTTTGCACAGCAGAGGTCTTAATCTCAGTCCATTTAGTACTAAGCCAGGTAGACACGCTCGTAAATATTTCAATTGTTTTTGCCTTGACCTTGTCCCAATTCGCAGCGATTAATACTGCAATTCCAGCAACGGCGATAGCAACCCACGCGATAGGCCCCATGGCAATGACCCACGCTGCCGCCATTTTAGCCGCTTGTATTGTGCTTTGAACGCCCATCCAAACCCATTTAGCCACCACTACTGCCGACTGAGCTATCATGACAAGCCCTGCTGCTATGGCACCTGCACTGGTTACGACCCATGAGGCTACTACCTTTAGGGCATGTATTCCACTCTGTACACCCATCCATAACCACTTAGCTACTACTATGGCGGCTTGTGCAACATGCACTATGACACTTGCTACCGCTCCGGATGCTGTAGCTACCCATGATCCGACAACTACTAAGGCATGAAATGTACTCTTTATACCCATCAAAAGCCAATCAGCTATAACCTTTGCCGATGCTATCCCGTTAATAATCGCTGTTTTCGTAGCTGAGATTGCTGTAACTAACCACGCGTTTACGATAACCGCTGCAACTGCGGCCGCAATCGGAGTTACGATAGCTTTGTATTTCACGAACCAGTCGATAATCCCACCTATTGCCGTTGCTGCTTCCTTGATAGCGGTACCGATTGAAGAAAATGCAAACTTAATCTCATTTTGGATGGCCGGCATATTAGTTTTTATATTTGTTGCAAACTCGTTCATTTTCGGGAGAACTTGCTCGCCAAGTGGAAGAACTATGCCTGTTAACAGCTGGCGTTTAATCCCTTCTACACTCTCGCCGAAAGTGTTATATTTTACTTCGTTAATCTTTTTTAGAGAGTCTGTCGTAGAGTCTACAGCACCTTTTGTATTCGTGGATGCAAGAACACCTTTGGCACCGGAATCTTCCCATTGTGTTCCATACAATTCTACGCCTATGCGGTTTCGTTCTGTTTCATCTTTAGTCTCTGCAAGTTTCTTATTGACTAATTCAAAGGCCGCCTTGCCCTCTGCTCCCCCTTTATTAAACGCCTTGCCAATTTTATCAACATCTAAACCTAATGACTTAAATGCATCCTGTGTGGTCTTAGATCCGTCTTTTGTTCTGATAGAAAATTCTTTGAATGAATCGGCAACTTTGTCTGTGTTTTGCACTCCTGCTTTGGCTCCGTTGCTGAACATATTGAACATTTCCTCAGCGCTAAAACCAGCCTCTTTATAAAGTCCGGAATATTCATTAATGGAATCAAGCATGTCGCCGTTTTTATTTAGTCCGTTTTGTGCTCCCTGAGCTAATAGGTTATAGGCTTGCTCGGAAGTCATGCCGAACTTAGTCATTAACATATCCGTGGATACTACCGATTCCTGTACGTCCATCTGGAAGGTATCTCTTAATAATAGGGCATTTTCCGTTGCCTTCTTTAATGCATCCCCGGTTAATCCAGTTGCCTGAGAAACTGTGGTTAGTGCTGCCCCAATATCCTCAAAGTCTTCGCCAAAATTATCGTTATAGATTGCAAGCATGGTCTGACGCATTTCACCCATGCCAACGTCTGACGTTCCAGTGGCCGATTGTAACCCATTCAAGGACTTAGTTAGATCATCGGCCATCTTAACCCCTGCAACGGTAGCCCCAACAAATGCCGCGCCGATTGCTAGGATTCCGGCTACAAGAGCTTTACCCATCCCCTTAACCGTTTCTCCAAATTCCCCCATATCCCTAGCGTTTTCATTAATGGTTTGGTTATTGTCTTCTAACGCTCTATTCATGTTATTTAATCCAGTAGTAGCGCCATTGAGTTGAGTTTGTAATCCCATTACAGCGGTATTCTGCCTGTCGTATGCCCTTTGAGCTTGTGCAACTTCTGCCGAATCGGCTGCAAACGCCGCCTTTGTCGCGTCAAGACTCGTTCTTAGCGTGGTAAGTTTGGTGTTTTGGTTGTCGTATTGAGTAGTTAAGAGTGCGATTTTGCTTTTCTGTGTATCCATTTGCTTGCCGAGGACTTCATTTTGAGCGGTGAGGGCTTGAGTTGATTTATCGTTACGGTCGAACTGGCTCAGGGATACTTTCATTTCTGAGGTGAGTAGCTTAAATTCATTGTTGATTCCTGCCATTGCCGCTTTAAATTCTTTTTCACCTGTAACTTGTAGCCGTGGCCCTATCGAAGTTTCAGCCATTGTCTTCCTCCTTTCCTCTAAAGACCCGCATCATCGAGCGCATTTGATTGTTCTACGAGCCCCTTGTTAGCGTCATAAATTAAAAGGTCCAGATAATAATATATGTCCATTTCATCAACATCGTTGAGCGTCCATCCCTTATCTTTCGTTAGACCTATGTACATCTCTTTAATCCAGTCAGAGAGAGATATGCTAGGTCCTGAATTACTTGTTTTTGGGAAATTTCTCAATTCTTTTTGTCACACCACTTATTACGCCTTCCATAGTTTCTCTTAACGTCGGCAATAGTTGATCAGATTCAAGGCCATCATATAGCTGATCGCGTGTGAATTTGTCTCCATAAGCCTTACATGTAAAATCCGCTAATTTATGTAAAGACTCAGTTGTAAACTCTGTAGCAGTTATCTCATCTCTTACCTCAAAAGCAACTACTACAAGCCGTGACTTAATTTTTCCAGTCACAAAAGTTCTCATTTCAGTAATTTCTTCACCGTCTACTATCTTGCCAGTTCCAAATTCAAGTTTCAATTCCATAATTTATAATTCCTCCCCAAAATTCTTCAAAATAAAAGAGGGCATTTCAGCCCTCAATAATTAAACTGTGAAATTAACCACGTAATTAGTAGCAAGTGCAATCCCGGACGCACTCTTGATATTTGTGGTTGCAACCAAGATGTAGGCTCCCGCTGCCAAAGCGATAGTAGGATGCACTGTTACGATTGTGTTAAGAGCACTAATAGCCAACGTCGCGGCTACTGCAGTCCCATCAGCCATCATGACGAACACGTTAGCCGGGGTCATCGTTGACGGTTGAATTGCCTTGTCGAATGTTAATACCATATCGGATGCTGCCAAAACCCCAACTGCTGCGTCAATCGGGACGCTTGTTACGGTTGGTGCGACTGCATCAAAAGGTCCAGCGCCTGGTACCGTGTCGAGGAAAGCTACGGTAGTGGGATTTGTGCCCGAATCCTGATCTCCGGCTTTCTGCCAATCTCCGTTTTTGTTAGCGATGGCAAGCCCTGATATCTTAGGGGTTTGGAATACTACTTTCCCTTCTGAAGTTTTTGTTTCTTCTGCCATTTCCTGAAGCATTACCTTAAACAACCAAACGTATCTACTCTTTCCGTTACCCTTGGTTCGTTCGTAGCCTAATGCCACGTATGGGGCTTTGTCGTCAACGTTTTTGGTTATTATTCCCGTTACCGGATCAAATGCGTTCCCCAAAAAATCAGCTTGAACTTGATGTGGCAGATCCTGTGTTTCAAAGTCTACTGGGATATCCCCTATACTTGTACCCGTTTGCACTACTCGATTGCTTGCGTATAGATTAGCTACGTCCACCTTAGGGGCGACCTTGATATTTAGAACTGGCGGGGCTTCCTTTATCGCTCCATAAGTTTCCAGTAGCTCATCTGTCATGATTGCATAAACAAGTTTGTTGATTCCTGTGGTTGCACTGTTTACTATTGGCATAATTTAACCTCCTATAAATTTAATTTCTTGCTATTCCTGCATTTGCCCAAAACATCGCCTCTTCAAGTTTGGTCATTGCTATTGATTTTTCCCTAGAGTCAAGGCAAACACCGTCAATTAGATATGCCAACTCTTTGCACTTATCCCTAATTTCGTTGTATCTTCCCGGTCTGTCGGCATCAGGTTTGTGATATCTAAAATTGTTTTCAATCTGTTTGTCCACATTTCTACCTCCTATAAATTTAATTTCCTGATCTCTTCGTTGATAACTTCGCCCATTCGAGCAACGGCTTGTTTCTTCGTTGCGTTCACTGCTGGTCGGACAAATGGTGTTTTTTGTTGCTTGGAAGATCCGCTCTCGAGGACGCGGGCCTTTAGTTGGTTGGCCACTCCGTCCGAACCGTAGCCATCAAAGCCGATCTTCGCATTCCAATTGCCGGACGCGTCTTTTTCGATTGGAGTAACACCAAAACTAGCCACCAATTCGCCGGACGCTTCTGGCGATAGTACCCCGTCGAGATTGCTTTTGATTTTGTCGGCTATTACTTTAGCCCCTTCATAAATTGCCTTTTTGGCTATCTCATCTGATTGAGTTGCAAGATGCGAGAGGGCAAGGGCGAACTCATCACCTGCCATAAACGAGCACCTGGCCATAATCCTTACACCTCCACCGGGATGCTGAAAATCCACTGATAATGAATATACTTGGTATCCTCCTCGTACTGGATTGAGTCTAAATAAAAACTGATCCCAGCATTATTGAGGGCTGTTTGAATTTGGCTAAATTTTGGGTCGTATTCTGTTTTTGTGAATAGGTCGATGGTTCCTTGAATAGCTTGCTCTTGCATTTGCCCGCCAGCATATACAGCATCGGATTGGGTGTCCTCTGACCAGACTAAATAGGGTGTAATTAGGCCGGTCCCATCATAGTGGCGCAGATTTGTTGTTACAGTCAGGAGGGCATTTTTAACATCAGCTAACGTCATAATCAGATCCCGCCCTCTCTAACGACAAATCCATAGCCGGTGGCATGGAATCCTCAATGTACTGGATCTGCTTGACCTCGTACTGGTACCCATCAATCAGGATCGCAACGAGAATATCAGTGGCCTTTTCGGATAATCCCCTAACCTCAGGACAGCGGATCACAAAGTCAACCTTGATGTTGTTTTGGAGGGCCGCGTAATAACGGTTAAGGCCGACCGTTCGTTCTTTGTAACGGAGGGATTGCTTGAGTACTAGGCCTTCTTTCGGGAGGTCACCTGGTAAAGCCAGGTCGGTAACCTTGTAGACACTAACAACGCCATCAGGGAACGATTGCCGCTTGCGCGATAACATACGCAGCCAC
>Ga0209386_1000128_pt1 | contig 39461 bp, 33 predicted proteins | sample NGEPertwo_FD_184510 | JGI IMG/M metagenome (GOLD analysis project Ga0209386, IMG submission 184510) | Arctic peat soil microbial communities from the Barrow Environmental Observatory site, Barrow, Alaska, USA - NGEE Permafrost154B-two... | ecosystem: Environmental > Terrestrial > Soil > Wetlands...
TTTCAATGGCTTATTTGTTATAACCTTTTTTCTGAAACCAAAATTAGGCAATTATGCAAACAAACTATTGACTTTAATTAGCTGGTCTTTTAGCTATCATTTGATGTTTTTCATGGTAATTTCCGCAAATTTCTTGGTTACAACTTCTTCATATGGCGCGATCTTATCTAGCTCTCCCGCATCCTTAATAATTTGTTGAAGGAGATAGAAATCTTTTTCACTGAGCACCGGGTCTGTTTTCCAACTGTTTTGTTCTTGATAATGTTTGACAGAGCTTACCAGGACCTGTTCATTCTCCTCTGGGAATTGAGGCTTAATAGCCTGAGCGATTTCCTCGGGAGTATGATTTGCTACCCATCGTTGGCCCTTATAAATTGCATTAGTAAACTTTTGAAGAAGCTCGGGATTACTATCGATAGAACTTTTCTTAGTAAAATAGGCGGTATAGGGAACTTCACCGCTTTCCTTTCCTAGAGAAGCCACGATATAGGCTTTGCCCTCCTTCACCATACTTGATGCAGTCGGCTCAAAGATTATGGCGTAGTCCCCTTGCCCTCCGATAAAGGCACCAGGCATCGCTGCAAATTGCATAGAGGTATCAATGAATACATCTTTCCCAGCAGTAAGACCATTTTTGCTCAATACGTACTGGAGGACAATGGCGGGCATTCCACCTTTGCGTCCACCAATAACCGTCTTTCCTTGGAGATCACTCCATTTAAAGTCAGGATCAGCTTTCCGACCCATGAGGAACGTGCCGTCTCCAGTCGTGAGTTGAGCAAATACCACGCTATGATCCTCTTTGCCTTGGTTATAGACATAGACACTTGCCTCCGGTCCGGCAAAACCAATATCAGCTTGACCAGACAATACTGCGGTCATGACCTTATCTGCACCTGCACCATTGGATAGCTCGATATCAAGACCCTCTTCCTTAAAGAAACCTTGCGTCATAGCAACATACTGAGGAGCATAGAAAATTGAGTGGGTTACCTCAGAAAGTTTAACTTTTGTGAGTACTTGTGGTTTACTACACCCTGATAACACTAAGGACAGACATAACATTAATACGATCGGTATAAGTATAAACTTTGTTCTCATGATATATAATCCTCCTCGTAATACATAATTTTAGTGACATAATTTAATACCTAATTGTTGTATTCTCATTTAAACTTTATTTCTTAATAATATTTTTTCAAGTAAAACCACCCCCTGATACATAACCGTCGCTGCTACACCCAAAATAATGACACTGGTCATGACCAGATCTAATTTGAACACTTGCCCACCGTAAACGATGAGATAGCCCAAGCCAGCTTTGGACACTAAGAACTCTCCCACGATAACCCCCACCCAAGATAATCCGACATTAATCTTAAGAGCATTAATGAAGGTTGGAGCTGACGCTGGTAGGATCACTTTAGTAAGTACCTGTAACTTAGTACCTCCGAAGGTTTGGACAAGTTTAATCTTATCTTCATCAATCGCTAGAAACCCATTTAACACTTCCAAAGTCGTTACAATCAATGAAATAGCCAGGGTCATGACAATAATTACTGAAGGGCCTGCTCCAATCCATACGATAAACACCGGACCAAGGGCGATTTTAGGCAAACTGTTAAGGACGACTAAATAGGGTTCTAGGATTTTATACAAAAATTCTGACCACCATAAGATAATAGCAATCATCGTTCCTAAGAGTGTCCCCAACACAAAGGCAACGATCGCTTCAAGACAGGTCACCCCTATGTGGTGAAATAGCACCCCCTCTTCATATAATCTAAGCATCGTTTTAAAGACCCTCGATGGCTGGCTGGTGATAAATGGATCGACAATCTTAGCATTCGCGCAAAGTTCCCAAAGTCCTAAGGCAAAGACCACAATTAGAAATTGAATAACCCGTATATATATTTTTTCCATCCTGACACGCCGCAAGTATTCAATATGCTCTAGAGAAAGGTTGGATTTTTTAGTCTCGTCAGGGGTACTCTCATGTCCTTGTTTAAACATGGACGTCCAGCCCCTTCCACAGCTCTTGGAAATACGACTGGAACTCAGGTGTTTCTCTCGAGGATATGGGTGTTCTGTTAGCACAACTTAAATGTATTTCGTAAATATTCTTAATGGTTCCCGGTCGCTTAGATAAGAGGATGACCCGGTCTGACATACTGATACTCTCTGCAATATCATGGGTTACCAGTAGAGCTGTTTTGTGTTCCTGTTTAATGATGGCATAGATATCTTCGTTCACAACAAGTCTGGTTTGATAGTCTAAGGCAGAAAAGGCTTCATCCAGGAGCAGGATTTCAGGATCGGTCATTAGAGTTCTGATAAGAGCGACTCTTTGCCTCATCCCACCTGAAAGTTGGTTGGGATATTTATCTTTGAATTCAAAAAGTCCATACGTTCTAAGTAATTTTAGCGCGCGATCTTTTGCCGCTGGTGTTACAAGCTTCCTTATTTCCAGGCCAAGCATAACGTTTTGGTAAATAGTCCTCCAGTCAAATAGATGATCCTTTTGTAACATGTACCCAATTTTCCGTGAAGTTCCCGTAACCTTTTCCCCAGAAAGTAAGACAGCCCCAGTAGTAGAAGGAAACAGTCCCGAAATAATTGATAAGAGAGTGGATTTACCGCACCCACTCGGGCCAACAATGCTGACAAACTCTCCATTTCTGATTGAAAAATTTATGTTTTGTAGAGCAGTTATTTCCCCATTAAGGGATTGATATTTCATGCCAACGTTTTGCACCTCAACCATAACTTCATTCAATGGCGCTCCCCCCAAAAGCATCTTAACTGTTATAGTGTATTGGATGATGCCTCAATCCGTGAGGATCCCATTCATTTATTTAGAGATAGTCGTAAATACATATAATTAAAGCATTGATAGCCCCCGATCAACTCAGGAGGCTATCAATGCTTTAATTATATGTTTCATGTTTAATTTATTCTATAAAAGTTTAGCTCTTGTGATGCTGGACTCTCCGTATTTTTCTTTCACTAAATCTAAGATCTTAGTGAGATTTTCACGGTCTTTTTTCACGTCAGTAAAAAAAGAGAGTTGACATTCTTCTTGATCAGTCAAGTTACTGAGCGTTACACCGATTAATCTAACGGGCTGCCTTAGTGCTACCTCACCTAACAAGTGACAAACCTCTCTGTAAATCACATCATCAAGATGACTAGCCTGTGTTAAGGTATGAGCACGAGAGATCGTCTTAAAATCTTTAAACCGCACTTTCAAGCTGATTGTCTTGCCTTTCAGCAACTCTTTACGTGCACTGCGTCCCACATCCATGGATAGTTTCAGTAACACTGTCTCTAAAGCATCCCGATCAGCAATATCGATGGCAAAAGTCGTTTCGCGTCCAATAGATTTAACCACTCTATCACTGGCCACTGTCCGATCATCATTCCCCCGAGCCAGTAAATATAGTTGTCCACCTATAACTCCAAGTAGCTTCGTTAAATAGCCCTGATCAAAGTTTCTCAAGTCCCTAACGGTTCTAATATTTAGGGTGTGCAACTGCTCAGCAGTTTTTTTTCCAACACCCCAAATCCTTTCCACAGATAGTGGGTCCAGAAATTCCTGAATTCTATCGGGCTGTACAACGACCAACCCATCTGGTTTTTGCAGGTCAGAGGCAATCTTCGCCAGAAACTTATTGGAAGCCAAACCAACAGAAGCTGTCAAGTTTAGTTCCTGTTGAATACGTTTTTTAATGTCTGATGCAATTTTTTCAGCAGGACCAAATAGGCTTAGAGACCCTGTAACGTCTAAAAAGGCCTCATCTAACGAAAGTGGCTCTACCATGGGCGTGTAGGCTAAAAATATCTGCCTGATTTGCATCGATACTTCCCGATAATTAGGGATGTCTACTGGCAAACAAACCGCGTGGGGACAACGCCAATAAGCCTCCGCCATGGGCATAGCCGAGTGAATTCCAAATTTACGCGCTTCATAAGAGGCAGCCGAAACAACACCTCTGTTGTTTCGGCTGCCCCCTACGACCACCGGCTTACCAAGCAGGGACGGGTTGTCCCTCTGTTCTACAGAAGCGTAGAAAGCATCCATATCGACGTGTAGTATTTTACGTAAGTTCGTCCAAGCGTCCATGAACCCCTCAATTACTTAGTATCAATTGAAATTCCAGATTGTGACGGGCAAGCAGTATTCGTTAAGTCAATTTCCGCAGATATTTGAGTCCATGAGGCTTCTCCGAGATCGGCATTCTCGAGGAGAAGGACAAGGTCTGATCTCCCGTAATAAATCGGAGCCCCCTCTTTGTTTTTCGTCACAAGTACGACTGGAACTCCCTCAAAGGTAGGTATCAAGGCTTTGATCACCAAATTGGCATCCGCTGCGTTATGCAATACAGCCTGCTGGACAGAAACAACGGCAATTTTTTTACCCTGTTCATCAATAATAGCACTCTCAAAATGGCTCTTCACAAAATCATCTCCTATTTCAATTAATCAATCAACCCTTTAGTATAAGTTCGACAGACACTCAGGGTTATCCTCTGAAGTAATTTACGCCACCGGTGAAAATAGGTTGATACTTATTTCCAGGGACGTTAAGGGCTACTCCCCTTCCAGTTCTTTCGGAGTGAGCCATTTTTCCAAGAATACGTCCATCTGGACTAGTAATGCCCTCAATTGCTTCGTAGGAACCATTTGGAGTATAGTTTTTATCATTGCTAGGGTTACCGTTGAGATCGACATATTGAGTCGCAATTTGTCCATTTGACCTCAACCTCTCAATCACTTCGTTAGAAGCAACAAATCGTCCCTCTCCGTGTGAGACTGGCACAGTGTGTACTTCACCTAATTCAACCCCACTAAACCAAGGAGATAAATTGGAAACTAGTTTAGTTTGGACCATGCAGGAAACGTGACGCCCTATTGTATTATACGTGAGAGTCGGAGAATCCTCGGTTAAATCCATAATTTTACCCCACGGAACTAAGCCTAACTTAATCAGCGCTTGAAATCCATTACAAATCCCCAGCATTAATCCATCGCGCTGGTTGATCAGCTCTAAGACGGCCTCTTTAATCCTAGGATTTCTAAACATAGCTGCAATGAATTTGCCAGACCCATCCGGCTCATCACCAGCACTGAAACCGCCTGGTAACATAACGATTTGAGACTGCTCAATTTTGTGAACGATCTCTTGGATGGACTGTTCGACATCAGCAGCATTCAGGTTTCTGATAACCAAGGTTTCAACCAGGCCACCAGCTTTCTCAAAGGCCTGAGCAGAATCATATTCACAGTTGGTACCAGGAAATACAGGAATAAAGATTCTGGGTTTGGCCACTTTAATAGAGGGCTTTTTGGTATTGCGAAGATCATAACTAAACACGACAGGGTCAGCTACTTTATCCGTATGAGTAGGGAAAATTTTCTCTAGCGGCTTTTCCCAGGCTTCTAAAGCACTATTCAGCTCAATATCTACTCCATGAACCGTGATCACGGGTTTTTCTTGAGTGAGTCCAAGTAATTGATACGCTACCTCACCGAAAACATCTTTTAAATCGACCGCTTCACCAATTTCTAAGACAACGGAGCCATAGTCTGCAGTAAACAAACGTCTTAAATCTGTTTGATCGTTGAGCGATATTCCTATTCGATTACCAAACGACATTTTGCTGAGTGCTGCAGCCAGGCCGCCCATACGAACGGTATAGGTTCCCAAGACTTTGCCTGCCTGAATCAATTCGTGGATCTTTTGATAATTCCTCATCAAAAGTTCAAAATTCGGAACTTCATGGTCATCCCGCTCCGCTGATACTAAGACAACTTGACTACCGATTCTTTTAAACTCTTGGGATATAACCTGATCTGCCAGTGTAACGTTCACTGCAAAGGCCACCAAGGTTGGAGGAACTTTCAAATCCATGAAAGTTCCAGACATGCTGTCCTTGCCACCGATCGCTGGGATCCCAAGCATTTTCTGAGCATAGAAGGCACCAAGTAAAGCACTGAAGGGCTTGCCCCACTTTTGGGGATCAGTCCCCAAACTTTCAAAATACTCCTGCAGGGTAAGCCGTACTTTGCTATAATCTCCACCCAAGGCCACAATCTTAGTCACAGCATCTACAACTGCATATAAGGCACCGTGAAACGGACTCCATAGCGCCAATTGTGGATTATAGCCATAAGTCATCATCGTCGCAGTCTTTGTATCTCCAGATAACACAGGAATTTTTGCCACCATGCCTTCTGCCGGGGTGGCTTGATACTTACCACCCAACGGCATCAGAACCGAAGACATTCCAATACTACTATCAAACCTCTCCACTAACCCTTTCTGGCTACAAACATTTAAATCCGCTAAATTGACCAACCAAGCTTCTTTAAGCCTGGAGACGTCTTTTGAATCAGCCCCTAATATCTGCTCCACACTTTCTGGCAACCTCTTGAAATAGTTACGACCAGCGTCCGGCAGCGTCACCGAAACCTTTGTTTTTTGCTGAACTCCATTGGTATAGAGAAAGTCCCTACTGATATTAACAATAGCCTGTCCCCGCCAAAACATCTTGAGTCTGGGACTAGCGCTAACCGTTGCGACTAGCGTCGCTTCTAGGTTTTCCTGCTGAGCATACTTAACAAACGTTCCCAGGTCTTCTGCTGAAATGACCACCGCCATACGTTCCTGCGACTCAGAAATCGCAAGTTCTGTCCCGTCCAATCCCTCATATTTTTTAGGGACGTTATCCAAGTTGATTTCTAAACCATCCGTTAGTTCTCCAATAGCAACTGCAACGCCACCGGCTCCAAAATCATTACATCGCTTAATGAGTGTACTTAAGTTCGCGTTGCGAAAAAGTCTCTGAATTTTGCGTTCTGTTGGAGCATTTCCCTTTTGGACTTCTGCACCGCAAGTAAGTAATGACTCGCAAGTGTGTTGTTTAGATGAGCCTGTAGCACCGCCACACCCATCCCTGCCAGTTCTTCCACCGACCAAAACAACAATATCGCCGGGTATAGGGACTTTGCGTACAACATTTTTACGGGGAGCAGCGGCAATCACAGCACCTATTTCCATACGTTTGGCCACAAAGCCTTCATTATATACTTCTGTAACTTGTCCAGTAGCAATTCCAATTTGATTACCGTACGAACTGTATCCCGACGCCGCACCCCTAGTGATCTTTCTTTGGGGTAACTTTCCTGAGAGGGTATTTTTCAGTGTTTCCCTTGGGTCCCCACTCCCAGTCACACGCATAGCCTGGTAAACGAACGTTCGGCCGGACAAAGGATCCCGTATGGCTCCACCCAAACAGGTAGCAGCCCCTCCGAACGGTTCGATTTCTGTTGGATGATTATGGGTTTCATTCTTAAACATCACGAGCCACTCTTCATTTTGACCGTTGACATCCACATTCACCACAATACTACAAGCATTGATTTCATCGGATTCATCGAGGTCTGTTAATACCCCTCTTTTCCTCAGTTCCTTCATCCCTAAAACACCAATATCCATAAGGCAGACTTTTCTAATCGAAGAATTTTCACCATAGACATATTTTCTAGAAGCCAGGTATTCCTGGTAAGCGGTGGTGATCGGCTTAGAAAAATCACCTTCAGGAAAAGAAACCTCTTCAATACTAGTATTAAACGTGGTATGCCGACAATGATCCGACCAGTAAGTATCAATCACTCGAATCTCCGTAATCGTCGGATTCCGTTTCTCCGTATCTCTGAAATAGCCCTGGCAGAACACCAAATCCTCATAACTCATCGCTAAACCAGTTTCTTGGTAAAACGCTTCCAGTTCAAGAGACGTTTTTAGAACAAAGCGATGGATTATTTCTACATCAGGTGGAATAATTGCCTCAAATTCCAGATGATCTGGCTTTTCGAGAGAAGCCTCTCGAGCTTCGACAGGGTTAATACAGTAAGCCTTTACTTTCTGGAAATCTTCAGCAGAAAGTTGACCTTTAAGGACGATCACTTTAGCCGAAGAAATATTAGGACGTTCTTTCTGCGTTAAAATTTGGACGCATTGGGCTGCCGAATCCGCCCTTTGATCATATTGACCAGGCAGGTATTCCATGGCAAAGACCAGATCCTTAGGGGGAATTTCCAGAACCTCTTCAGTCACCAGATCCAGCGGGGGTTCAGCAAAAACAATGGGCAGAAACTTAGCAAACTCCTCATCAGATATACCCGAAATATCGTAACGGTTAAGGACTCTCAAGTCCTCTAACCTTTTGATGCCAACATTCTCCAATAAATCATTATAGAGTGCCTTGGCTTCAATGTCATAGCCCAACTTTTTTTCGACGTAAATTCGTTTGACTGCTTGTGCTTCCATGCCATCCTCCATCAATACGTTAATAACTATTAAATTACTGTCAGCTAACATTTTAAGGTATCTGCCCAATTTGCCAATTCCCCACGGAAATTCTTCGTCAAGGTAACAATCTTGCAATACGGCTGATCCTTAAAATGTTCCATATAAGGAACAAAACCGCTTTTTGAGACAGGAATGTCAATTTGCCCTGAATGCCCGATGCAAATGACTTTACATGAATCATGGATGCGAGTAAATATTTTACGTAATTCCATGAGCGTGAAATTCTGACATTCATCAATGATAATGGTCATGTCTTTAAGATTAGTTCCTCTCAGGAATAAGGGGCTCTTGGGGTAACACCAAATTTTATCGCTCACTCGTTTTACAGTGACTTTTTTACGTAGTGCTTCATTTTCCAATACTTCCTCATTATAGACACATTGGATGGGATTCTCATTGATCTCTAAGAGAGCGTCTATGAGAGGCTGATGATAAATACTTTCTTTCTCCGATTGCGTCCCGGGTCTAAAACCCATTGAGGATTCTTGGACTGGATTAAATATATAGGTCAGAGGTTTTTTAAATATTTTGGCGCAAGCCACGGCCAGTGTAGTCTTTCCAGTTCCTGCTCTCGCGTTCACCATAACTAATTGATAATCAAATATCGCGTTCACATAGTCCTGCTGTTCAATCGTTAATTTTGGTGCAAATCCAAACAACAAATTATTTTCAGGTAGTGGCAAAATACTCACCTTATCCTTGTCAACGTTCGATAGTCACTGAATTATATCTTATTACATTCTAAGTGAGGATTCAAATCAGGAAAACAAAGAAGCTAGAGCGTTGATAGACGATCTAGCGTATTATGTGCGAGCTTATTTGATTTTGCTCCGAATATAAGGAACAAGAGTCGGTAGTAACGAAACAAATATAATGGCAAATATGACATACGTGAAATTATGTTTCACCGCTGGAATATTACCAAAAGTATACCCTACAAACATAAATAACATCACCCAGCTTGTTCCACCTATTAGGTTAAATAAGCTGAACTTCAAGAAGTTCATTTTACCGATTCCAGCAACAAAAGGCGCAAAAGTCCGTATGATTGGTATAAACCTAGATAGAATGATAGCCTTGCCTCCATGCTTTCTATAAAAGGCTTGGGTCTTATAAAGATATTCTTTCTTAATGATGCGGGAATTTCTCATGGCAAGGATTCTATCGCCAAGTATTCTACCAATAAAGTAATTGACGGTGTTCCCCATAATCGCTGCAATCAGCAAGAGTAGCAGGGCTAATTTGAAGTTCAAGGCACCTGAAGCGCCTAAAGCGCCGATGACAAAAAGTAATGAGTCTCCGGGAAGGAAGGGTGTAACCACAAATCCAGTTTCGCTAAAAATAATTATAAAAAGTATCAAATAGGTCCAAGCACCGTAATCCTTAATCATTTCAACTAGGTGGATATCGATATGTAAGATGAAATCAATTAAACCCGCTATAAGCTCCATATAAGCTCCTTTCATAATCAAAAGATTGTTAAACACCTGTCATCAAAGGTTTCACTGCTTGATTTTACTCTAATTCAAACTATTTATCTAGTGGTAGCCGAAATAAACTCCCATCTCACTGAGTCTTTTTCCGATAATACTCATAAGCTATTTCTATCTGAAAGCCCATCTTTTGATAAAGCTTGAACGCGTGTGTGTTGGTGCTATCAACCTCAATGACGATTTCCCGGATACCACACTTTCTTAGTTGCTCGATAATTAGGTGAATCAGCTCATACCCATACCCCTTACTCCGAAATTGCGGTGTAATTCCAAAGCCAAATATTGACGCTTCATCGTCATGAACGCTTGATGATCCCATTCCAATAATTTCATGATTCAGGCTTCCCAGGTATTGGCTACGAGTACCAGATTGGAAAATATTCATAATCATACCTTGAGCATCTTCGTAGCTATCATCGAATATTTCCATGCTTAAATCGATCAGTTTATTTAGGTCTTCTACTCTCGGTTTGAGATATTTCAAGCGATTTACGGCCAGTGGTACATAGTGACTCTGATCTAATCTCATACAGTATTCGGTATATTCGTACTGAGCTGTTAGTTGTTTGACAACATGTTTACCTGTCATGGATAGACTCTCAATCACAAAAAGCACTTCGGGGATTTCATACTTATTGAGTTCTTCAATGGCTCTAAATAATAACCTCTTAAAATGTCCTTTGCCTCGCTGGGAGGGCAATGTCAAGGCTGTGACTTCTGCTTCATGTTGTGTTGGTACAAACATCGTTAGCATGCTGATTAACTGTTTTCCGTTATACAGGAGAAAAATGCTATTCATGTCCTGGTTAAAATTCATCGTTGTATCGACAAAAATGGTCCCCTTAAGATGATCTTCTTGGTTACAAATCTGCTCTAAGTGATGTACCTCATTAACTATATCGTCGCTGTACAATTTTAATGCTTTTAAGATCAAATAAGTCCCTCCTCAAAATAAATTTTCTCAGTTCCTATAGCACTATAGCAGTCGTTCTCGTCTTAAACAACGTGAAATATTTTCAGCATTAATTCTCAAGAGAAATAGTCACACACTGATACATCTCCAAGAATTCCAGGGCACCTTTAAGATCAACCTCGTTTTTAAAATGCATTTCTCGTTGTAACTCGTCCATTAAGTAAGGGGAGTATTTTGTAACTAGCCACTCATTTTTCCTTATATACGGGATAAGATCCCCTTCCTGCCACTCTCTACTACGAATTTCTTCCACTAGGTCTGAAAAGATTATTTCTTTCGGTAAAACAATACGTTCTACTTGACCAGACCGGCGTTTAATATCTAAACCCGAGACAGCTCGCAATAGCCAAATCAACGTATTACATATCACAGTTCCCACAAAGGGCTCAAAAACAAGGTTTTTACGCAATTCCCAAGCGACGCGTTGATTTAAAGCGATACCATACATCTGATAGTTTCGGCGAAGGACCTGCAGTGTGTCAGACGCTGTAGCATCAAGATAATGGTAAGGCTCCTCCGAACACAAAACCTCGAACATAGTTTCTGCGATTCTACGATTAATCTTACCGGGATCACTCAGATACTTTGGCTTCTTACCATTCGCCGCTGCTTGGACGTATATTTTATTCTTTTCAGTATCTATAACGTTAATGGTCCAACGCTTGCCTGCCAAAATAACATTTTCCCCAATTTCAAACCTGACCCCTTTATCGAGCTGTCCAATCTTTTGAAGGCCCTGATACACATCATAGTAGATAGCGACCATAAACACCGAGTAAAAATCTTTTCCTCGTAACAGTCTCTCTCCCTCTAGCCCAACAATATACTCATTGAGCCCCGGAACAATTTCCAACATCTCCGTATCAACCATATGACTGATGATATCACTGATGTTATGCTTGGCAAGCATATAGAAGGCAGCGTTTTCGTCGAGACAATGTAGGAGCTGGCCCCAAGTTACACCATTAAATTCCTGACAAACAGAAATAATTTGGTGAAAGAGAATATCATAAGGAACTTGATAACCCGTTGCTGACTCAATCCAGCCTTCGAGCAAAAGATTCATAACAGCAATCGACTGAACCAAGCTGTCTCCGCTTGTTGTATACAACTGAAGAAGCTGAGCTTCCCCTTGCTTTCTCCCAGAACGCCCCATGCGCTGTTTGAGGGATGAAACAGTAAACGTCGTGTCCATTTGACATACAAGATCAATCGCGCCAATGTCTATACCTAGTTCAAGTGAACTGGTACAGACAATACTTTGAGGCATTTTTGAAGTGGCCAATCTTTTCTCTACGTACTCTCTTTCAGCTTTGTCGATGGAAGAGTGGTGAGCAAAGTATCCTTCCTTGATGCCTTCCTTCTCTGCTAAACGGTTCAGCATCACGGTCGCTTCTTCAACCGTGCCTCTACTATTACAAAAGATGAGAGATTGATAGTTTCTGGTGACGTCTCGTAGATCTTCCAAGAGCTCTAAGGGTATTTTCCTATCCTTTCCAGCTGAAAAGTGCAATAAAGAATACTGAAGTTCTTTACCCTCGTCAGACGCTTCTACCACTCTCACCTCTTCAGGATGCTTATGGTTGATCCAACATTTTATCAAGTCGAAATTTCGGATCGTTGCTGATAATCCAAGGATTCGCGGTCTAACCCGAGTATACGTTTCCAGCCTCGATAATAAGGAACGAAGTTGAGTTCCTCTCTGAGAGTCTAGGAAAGTATGAATTTCATCAATGACGATAAATTCTACGCCCTGAAAGAGGCTTATCAAGTGTTCAGTCTTATTAATGAACAGGCTTTCAAGGGATTCAGGAGTAATCTGAAGAATACCCGTGGGATTTTTCAGTAGTTTGTTTTTTTGACTTTGACCGACATCGCCATGCCAACGATAAATTTTGATCTCACAGTTTTTGCATAACATTTCAATGCGCTCGAACTGATTGTTAATTAACGCTTTGAGCGGAGAAATATAGAGAACCTTTAATTCAGCTTGAGCACTAGCCTCTATCTTTGTAATAATAGGTAGAAATACAGCCTCGGTTTTCCCCGAAGCTGTGTTAGCGGAAACAATGATATCAGAATCGGTTTGGATAATCAGTGGAATCGTTTGATCCTGAACCTGAGTGAAATGCTCCCACTTCATAGCCCAAATCTGTTGTTGCATTTTTTTTGATAGAAGTTTAAAGGTATCCAATCAATTCTCCCCCATTTTTCACCTTGAAAGAAGGAAATGAGCCTGATGCATTGTAGCCTACTAGCTATACTTTCGCGGAATGAAACCGTCCTGTTGTGACACTTTTGGGAGTCTGGGGTTCGGACTTAAGCTGGTCACCAAAAATCTTCGTTCGCTTAAACTGTGGGTTTTGCTGAAGAATATTTAGCCCCCCAATGAAAGTCCGTATGATATCACTTGCTGTTAAATTATCGACAGCTCCCGGTCTGGAATATTCTTGAACAATAAATGAGCGAATTTCTTCCCCTATAACGTTTGATGCATAGCCATAATGAAACGCATGGATTGCCACAAGATTCTTGAGCAAGAGGAACAATTCTTCATGTTTAAGGGGCGTCAGTTTAATAACGGGTTGCGATAAATCTCTAAACTCACTACTTTCGAACTTGTTTAAGACCAGTCTTCTCTTAATGGCTTCATAACTATATAGTCCTCTACGTTCGTCTTCGAGAAACTCAGGCGTGCCACTAAAGATAATATATAAGCCTGAGACATTGCCCTGAAGCGTATCGTTAAAAATTTTGAGAATGGTTTCATAGTTCTTGTCCCTAGCTTGAGGATGCGTTATTTTATACAGGTTGATCGCTTCATCAAAATTGACCACTAAGCCAGAATACCCGATCTGGCGGACGAATTGAGCGATAACCTTAATATAGTCATAGTAATTCGAGTCATTAATAATATCTCTGACCCCAAGGTCTCCCCTAGCCTCAGTTTTAGTGGAATATTCACCCCGAAGCCAACGAAGAGCACTCCGTTGCAGACTATTGTTGTCTTCAACAAACCCCTTAAAATATTGCATAAGAACTCGTACAAAATCAAACCCCCCCACCAACCGGTCCATTTTGGTCGCAGTTTCAGCAATCTCATGTTCCACATCTTTAATAAACTGGGGATTATCATACGCCACAGAACCATACCCTTTTTCTTGCATAGTTTTTGTCTGCACGTCACTGATCCATTGATCCAAAATAATCGGTAAGGCATTCCCATCGGGAGATGTCGCGATACTAAGATTCTTCATCATTTCAGAATACGTAGCCACTGCTTTACCCTCAGAGCCATATAGTCGACGATTTGCATCAAAATCGACTTTTCCGACCACGAATTTCTCACTGAAGGCGACTTGCTGAATTAAGGCTTGCAGAAATGTTTTGCCCGAACCGAAGGGCCCAATAATAAACTTAATGAGAGAGGCTCCCTCTTTTACAGCCTCTAAATCTTTCAAAATTTGAGTCACTTCTTCTTTACGACCAACCATGATGTGTTCTAGACCTCTGTTGGGAACGACTCCCCCATATAAGGAGTTGAGTATAGCTGTTGAATCTTTTTTACGAAGTTTTCCCGCCACTCATCTCAATCCTTCCTGGCAAGTCTAAGAAGCACTTGCTCGAAATCTTCATTAAGCCTTAGAATATCTCCCTCTTGTTCAATGAGATTGTCTCCCAAATATTCCAGGGATTTAATGTTAAGGGTGCTCACAAATACACCCATCATCATACCACGAGACTTAAGGGTTTGTACCCCTTCCTGCGTTGCTCTTGTCAAATGTTTGAACCCGCGAAGAAATTCTAATTCTAGATCATTCAACTTGGCAACGAAAGACTCAACCTCTTCATCGAAGGTCAACTGTTCAGGCAACGAAAAATCCGGTTCCGGTTCCGGTTCCGGTTCCGGTTCCGGTTCCGGTTCTTCCTCTTCCTTTTCCTGATCAAACTTTTTCAGTGATTCAAGGGAATCCAACCCTTCTGAAGCGTCAGACACCTCTTGATCATCATACCGAAGCGCAAAAATTTCTATTAGTTCTTTGCTCTCTTGATCCAAAGTATTAATCCGCTCCAAATTAAACTCTATCAAAGGAATCGCAGCAACGATCGGTTCAATGGTTTCAGGAAAATCGGGAACTGGACTACCCAATGCCGTCGTACCACCATCCCTTGTTTTTACGAAACGGTTTTTAGTGATCAGTGCAGTCTCAGATTTATCAAGGAACAACTGAACAAGAACATTTTTAAACCCTTCTGGTAATCGGGCCTCGTCAACGCTTAATTGGCGCTTCTCTCCTGCGCTTAATCTAGCAATGTTTTCCGCTAAACGAAATAATGCGGTAAGGTCCTCTCTCATCTTAAGTCCTGGTCTTCGGAAAACTTCTAGTTTTCTCACAACCTTACGACCTATTATCGCGTTACGAAACATTTCTCTTTCATACCCGGTTTTCTCAATTCGAGGCATCCATTCGTCAATCAAACTTTTTCCTTGAGCTAGGTATTGAGTTGCTAAAATCGTTACAGATGCTTTGAACACTTTGTATATAAGGTTTCTATTCTCTCTAAAAATCTTTGTTTTTCTATAATTAATAAATCGTTTCCAGAAGGTAATGGAAACAGACTGTAGTTTGTTCTCGCTTCTTTTTAGGTTCTCATAATCCGAATCTTGATGGCCTTGTAATTTATCAGTCCACTTCTTTTCAAGCTCATAGTCCCCTAACTCATAGCAAAAATCTCCAATCCACTGTGGCAGTAAATGAGCCAAGGCTGAGTGTTTATCATAATAGTTCATATATATCCGATCAAGCATACTTAAGTTAAACGCTGCCTGATCATTAAAGGTGTAGTTCAGAAGTTCATAAACAAAGATAAAAATATAACCAGGATTTGTATCTAGGTAGTGACCTCTCAAAACTTCTTTGCGCCAGTAAAAATACCATTTCAATTGGGTCACATCAAGGCTTTGAAAAGAAGGCCAGTAGGACTTAAATGGAATGGCGTTTGCTTGTTCCTCCTGTCGCTTTGAATAAGCTACTGAATCAAGACAAAAAATATAATGATCACTTTGACGATCAGCTGATTTGTGTGGGATCTTCTTCAAAGTGATCACAAATTCTTCAACCTGAAGCGGCGTTTGTACATGTTGATAGTCTGGCAAAATAATAGATTCGAGATCATAAACTAAATCTTCCGAGGGTTGAAGACTCTCCTCATGAACGAGCTCAATGGCGCGTTTGATATTATATTTATTAAATACGTTCAAAAGGTTATTGATCATTCTAGTCATACGCCCTTCTAGTTCCTAGAGTTCCACCCGCATTAAGCACTATCTATTAATTATAGCACAAATGTCCACAAGAGCCTCTACTCCATTTGCAAAAAGGAATAGAAGCTCTTATCCCACCAGTACTTTCTCATAATTGAGAATCTTCGACCCCATTCAGCCAGTCATCAACGACCTTTACGACAGATTCGATACAACCGTGTTCAAAAGGAGACGTCAAATTCGCTAACTCAACAAGTTCTAGAAAAGACTGACTACCTCCTGCCTTGCAGAGCCTCAGGTAATCTGCCCAGGCTGTTTCGCGATTTTCGTTGGACCTTGTCCAGAACTGAAAGGCACAAATTTGAGCAAGGGTGTAATCAATGTAATAAAACGGATCGCCAAAGATATGACCTTGTTGATGCCAGTAACTACCACGTTCCAGATAGTCGTTGGCCTCATAATCACGATGAGGTAGATATTTCTTCTCAATGTCTCTCCAGGCCGTTTTTCGCTCCTGTGGAGAAGCTTCTGGGTGCTCATAAACGAAGTGCTGAAATTCATCAACCGTCACCCCGTAGGGTATAAAGAGTAAAGCCTCACTCATGTGCGTGAACCTATATTTTGCCGCATCTTCTCTAAAGAAACGTTCCATCCAAGGCCAGGTAAAGAATTCCATGCTCATCGAGTGGATCTCACAAGCCTCTGAAGTTGGCCAGTGATATTCTGGAATTTCATAATTCTTACTGCAATACATTTGGAAAGCGTGACCTGCCTCGTGCGTTAAAACATCGATATCGCCGGAGGTACCATTAAAATTAGAGAAAATATAAGGCACCAGATATTTGCTAATATAGGTACAGTAACCACCGCTGGCTTTACCCTGTTTAGAGACTAAATCCATCAAATCATTGTCCACCATGGACTGAAAAAACTCGCCGGTCTCATTGGACAACTCGTTGTACATGCGTTGCCCGTTTGCCACAATCCACTGAGGATCTCCCTTAGGCTTTGCATTGCCCACTCGAAAATTAAACTTCTCATCGTAATAGGGCAGCTTCTCCGATCCCAACCGTCTTCGCTGTCTTTCGCGGAGTTTACTTGCCACAGGGACGATACAATCAAGCACCTGTTTACGGAAGTTTGCCACCATGGTCGGTGTGTAATCTGAGCGAAGCATCCGAGCATACCCCAGTTCGATGAAATTCGGGAAACCTAACTTCTTCGCCATTCGCGACCTAACTTTGACCAAGCCGTCATAAATCTCATCAAGCCTCACTTCATTCGCAGCAAAAAAAGCATATTTAGCCTCACTCGCTCGTTTCCGCATGACTTGATCCGTCGATAATTGAAAAGGAACTAAACCAGGTAAATTTCTTTCTTCGCCTTCAAACATAATCATGGCCGAAGCAATCAGCTTCGTGTATTCACTGGATAGTCTGTTTTCCAGTTGTAAATCCTGGATGATTTCTGAGGCAAATGTTTTGAGCGTTAGATCAGCCTTAGTAAAAAGCTGTTTTCCCCACTTTCCCTCTAAGTCCTGCCTAAACCTAGAATCCACTAATGATTGATAGTACCGGGAAATTACACCTTGATAGAGCGGGGTGACTTCGTCAAAATAAGTCTGTTCTTCTTCGTAAAACAAGTCATTCGTATCGACGGTATGTCGTATGAGCACAAGTTGTTCCATCGTTTCGAAGTCACTTCTTAGCTTATTAATCTCTACCATGAGCCCATCCTGTTGCTCGAAATCTTCTGCCTCATCGAATTTGGACAAAAGATCGGAAAATTCTAGTTCTAGTTCAGACAAATTTGGCCTAGTATAAGTAAACGCACCAAACTTCATGGTTCTCACCTTCCTTGTGTCAATATTATAGAATTATACATCTATCTTTTCTACATCGATCGCTTGATCGCTAACAATGACCAGACCCGTATCCCCTTTTAGCTCGGAATTGTGAATGGTAGTATATGGTTTGTCTATTTCATTGGCTAATTTTATGTATTTACCCGTGAACTTAATACTAAGGTCTCCATTAATCAGCATTTTATGGGCCCTTTTATCTTTAATGGCTTCAATAATTTCAGGGAAAACAGCAGATCTCGCGACCTGCTTCTTTGAAAGCATTCGAATAACTCTCTCTCTGAACTCCCCTAGATATAACATTTTTTCTCCCTTTTTCAACTCTGGTGCATTGTCGACTCCTAGAGCTTGTTCGAGCCTACTTTTATTGCTAAAGGTCCCGATTTGATCTCTTTCAATATCGTTTTCTATTGTCATCTAATCCACTCCCTTTACAGGTTATTTTTCGTATACTGAATTATAGTACACGTATCTTCTATATTTGATACCTTTGTAGGTTAATAATTAACATACATCTGTCTTATCACCACTACGGGCAGGTCGTCAATTCACTCCATCTAAAGCAAGACCAACCGTCCCTTAGTAGTTTCTCCTCCAGTTTGAGATCCGTGGTGATAAGGATCATCTGCCTGGTGAGGGATAATTTATAGAAATATTCTAAGGCATCTACCCAGAACCTATCCACCACATTGATCTCTCCTACTGAGAATAACAAGGGTATCTCTGTGTAAGCACCCAGTGATAACTGGGCGAGGGCCATACGATAAGCGAAATAAACGCTTCGTACATCTGACAGGTCATGAAGGTTCGTCTCAGAGGCTAAGGGAGCAGAGAATTTACTGATGATCCACCTCATCTCATGGTTAAGGGGATTTCCGAACTTTGCTTGCCAGTCTTGCCATGATCTTTCCAACAAGACCTGAGCGTCAACCATAGCACGGTGTACGTCCTCAAGTGCTAACCATTGCAACTTAGCTTTTTCAATCTTCTTATCTAAGACGTTCAACGAGGGTAGTTTTAGGCTTGAATGAAGTCGCTGTTCTGCCTCCTCCCGTTGCTTATGAGCCTCCAGAATCTCCTTCTGCCAAGCGATTATTTCCCCAAGTCGTTCATCATCTGAAACCCGCGTTTCACGTTCCAAATCTGCTAAGGGCTCCAGTTGTGTCGCAAGATGTTCCATCGTCCGATCGCCCAGCAAGTCCTTAAACCTCTGGGAATACGTAACAATATCTTTTTCCGCATCGTCTTTTAAGTGTAATTGGCAGGCAACCTTAAACACTGCCGCTAGAATTTCGTCTCGATCTGTGGCAGGTGTAGCCCAATTACCTAACTTTTCTCGCAGTTGTTCCGTACACGCCTGCAAATTTTTCTCTATTCTCCGAGACTGCTCCATTATAAGCTCCAACTCATCAATTTTAAGGGCTAGTTGGTGTATCTTTTTCTGGTAGTCTTCCCATCCATTGAGCCAGGCTGGAAAATCCGTTACCTTGGCCGCATGGAACGTCTGTTGCAAGCGTTCAGTGCGATAAAGCACCGTCCTCCGAAGGTTATCTTCTTCACCTAATATTACTTTCATTCGCTCAATCTCGATCTGCAAGCTTTCTACGCACCTTTGCTGGTTACGAAAATCCTTCAGTCGTTGCGTGAATTCTTCGTAATTTGAGGTGTGATAACCCTCGTAGTATCGGAAAAGACTCGCCTCTGTGATAACCCCTATACTCTTCCCCCTAAAGAACTTACGTAATATCCGATCAAGCATGCAACCGATCGTAGAGCTTTGCCACTGCTTCAAGTTTTTTTCACGCAATGCTAGCTTGACTTCCTCTGCGTCGGTGACTCCTGCCATATCAGCTAAAAAGAAAAGCTGTGCTGTTTCTTCTGAATTTATTTTTTGAGTCGCTTTAAGATCTACTTTGATGATTATAAGTTTGTTAAGGTCCTCCTGCGCTGCAGCCCTTTCCTCTTCCAACCTGCACAAGTTTTGATCTGCATTTATGGACGATCCCTCGTACCCACACGTTTCTATAGTACGTTTCAGCTCAACATTTTTGTCTGCCCTAATTTGCGCAGCAACGGCTAAACGTTCAGCTTGTTCTTGAAGACTTGCCCACTGAAGGCACTCTTCACGTAGCGTCTCAATCATTGCCCAGTCTAATTCTGTCTCACTAGTAAGTTCCGTCAGCTTTAACACCACTGTTTGAAGGCGTTCTTCTAACCGAGCGAGCTCCCCTTGAAGTTGGCGCAACGCTCGATAGTCCAGATTTTGAGCCAGTATCGCAATTCGTTTCTGCATTTTCAGTGCTCCTGCAATCTGCTCAGATAAAATCTCCTCGTTTTCTTGTAGTTTCTTGATCTCGATTAATAGCATTCGTTCTTCTTCTTGTTGTCGGTGTGCAACATCCCAATCACGCCGCAGTGCATCATACTCTGATTTAGCTAGCAGCATAGTTCCTGTTGGTTCGCTCATTTTCTTTAGCGCTCCTGCCAGAGAAGCTCGCACTTTAATGAGGGAAAGCGCCTCATCACCACCATGCCGAAGATTGTTGACCAGTAGGTTCAGATGATGACGCTCGTTATTTTCCGGCCAGTTCACGATCACGCCTTGACGAAAAGCCTGCAGATTAATCCTGAATAAATAATCCCCTAAAGTCAAACCTTCCGGTAAGGTCAAGGTTTGGCCCGTGACCTTCTCCTTCACCAGGGTAGAAGACGGAACAAATTCATCGCCTTGTTGAATAAAATTTTGCCGTAGATGAAATCGTGTGTTTTCCCCCGTCAGCCACATCTCCCATAATCCTTTTTTGCTCTCAGCTCTGAAAGAGGGTGACATGCTGGAATGGCAATATAATTCCATCAACCACTTGCCGAGCATCATTTGATCGCTTTTATTTTCACAAAAAAGTAAAATAGGGCCTTCAGGCAATGTCCAGTCGACATCGTCAAGCCCAATAATTTTGCTGGTTCTAAGACGTTCAATTCTCATCGTCTAACCGTCCCTGCCCTAACGCTGCCAGCCCAATTTTCATGACGAGTTGCCAGTGCTTATGAGTCTCTGCATCCACCGCACTATCCTGCAATTCTTTAAGTCTACTGACGAATAATTGGGTCAGAGTATGATGAGTGTCCCAATTTCCAACCCTGCTATTTAACTGGGAATCAACCTCTTCCCCGGACTGGCGGTTCGTTATGTCTTCATTATGTACAACCTCTACGAAACGAAACTTATCTGCTAATAACATTTGTAAGGGATGAACCAGCGCTTCTACGTTTTGAAACGATCCAGACAACTTAATCCTAAACAAGTCTCTTCGCCGCTCTTCCACACTGGTTTCTATCATGAGTTTGTTCATCAGAGTTTCTATATTCGCTGGAATGGTAAGCGTCTTTTCAATGTAATGGCGCTTTCCCAGTTCCCGAAATTCTATTCTAACAGAATCTTGCTTAATTTCCCCTAGAATCACACCGTGTGGTCCACTTTGGCCAAAACCTCTCGCCTCAAGATAACCACTGTCAGACCAGACTGTTTCTCCCACGTTCTGAATCCCGCTCCAACTTTCCTGATGCCCTAAAGCTAGATAAGCCAAACCACTCGAAGCAATATATTCTGGTAGAATTGGAATAAAGCCTTCGGTATTTATGACTGATTTTACCTCAGCATGTAGAAGCATCATCGAAATCGTACCATCACGCTTCGTCTGAAACCCCTCAAGGACAGGCCCTTCTTGCTGATAAGCTGTCCAGCCTGCACCATATACAGTGATATTATGGGAAGGAATTTTCACACAACTGATTTCACTTGAGAATATATGCACATTACTTGGCCATACAGCTAAGCGGTACGCAGAGGTTGCAACAAACGGGTCTCTATCACCCGGAGCAATAAATATTTTTGTACTCTTTAGTGTGGCTAGCGACCGGGTGACACGCTCCACAGTCTCCTTATGCACATAATCTTGATCAAATAAATCACCCGTCAGGAAAAGAAGCTCTACTTTTTCCGATCGGCAAAGTGAGACCATGGCTTCAAATGAATGCCACAAATCTTGATTTCGTTGCGTGCTCCACTCCTGTGGTCCTTGCCAAGAGGGGCTGTCAAAACAACAGCCCGCACACTGCAAAAAACGTACGAACGCCGCCATACCTTCAACCTCAACTTTATTTTAGTTCTAGAGTGTTTGTTAAATTCACTGTGAAGAACTCACCTTTTTTCATCTCAATATGTCCAGACGCGTAAGGCTTGTTTTCGACGGTTAAATAGACTTGATCCACACCGTAATACGTTCCAATGGTATTCGTAATACTTTTCAATATTAAGCTTTCATAGCCAGAACCCGCATTCATTTCGCTCAGTAACTCTTTACTGAAATCTATATAAGCCCTGTTATCCTTATTCAGATAAAGACTTCTAATTTTGACGTTCGTACCCAACACCTTGCCTAGCTCGTCTTTGGGTAAATCTTTAAACGCATTTTCTATCATTAATCTTGTTATGTCATTGGTCTTAAAGGATAACTGCTTATTCACAAAGTATAGCTTATCTACATTTGCATTTGGATAATAAAATCTGACCGTTTGTATCAGTGGAGCATCCGTCTCAAGTTTGCTCAAAGTGGAAGAAACTTCGGATTCATTGGAAGTGAACACTGATTTCACAAGACCAATATTGGGTGCATAATAGTCTTGTGTCTTACTATCTTTACTTTCTGTCGTAACCTCTAGAGTTTTATAAATACCCACAGGAGTTGTTATCTCCACATCCAACTTTGTAATTGAGCGCTTTCGACCATCCTCAAGAATCCAGCTGGTTCCTACAGTTAAGGGTTCTTTCAATAAAACTTCCACATGACTACTAGGGGCTTGGGTTAAATTCTCCCGGTAATAACATTCTCCTCTTGCTAGAAGGATCCTTAGCTCACCCTCCTTATTTTCTAGAACCTTCACCGTTTCCGTACCACCGTTATTAGATCTTAGCTGGACACGGTTTACGGATATATAGTCTATGAAAACATTGTAAGATGCGTACTCATTTCCTTTACCCTCATATACATACTTGGTATTTTCTTTATAAGCATAATAGTCCTTAATCGTAAGTAGTTCTGCCTTAGTTTCTGTGGGCGTTGTTTTAATTTCCTCACTAGGCTTCACAGTTTCCCCGCTGGGCTCCTTATTTGCGCAACCGCTGAGGAAAACGAACGATATCAATAAACAGGTTATTAGAAGATGTTTTTTCACAATAATCCCTCCTTGGAGTTAGATAGTTAACTCATATTATATCACTATTTCGCTTAATTACGCAGATATGTTCAACTTAGAAATACAAACTCATAACGGTTACTAATGTTACGAGTAAGGATTTAACCTAATAAGAGAGAAGCGCATTTTATTTAATGCGGCTTTTCTCTTATTATCCCTAAGCTCTGTACAATTAAATTTCACCCCTTACCAAGCGTAGTTATTGGCCTGCTTTGCAGCAGGTGAAACTCCCCTAAACCGTAACTCCACTCGATATCCTGAGGAATTGACTCGAAATGTTCTTCAATACGCAAACAAAGTTGAGCCAGCTCCTTCACCTGTTGAGAGTTTAAACAACCCCTAGAGGGACGCTGAGTTATAAGTAAGCCTGGAGCTGATTGTCTGATTCTCGGTGCCGGCGTGAATTTTAGGACGGCCCCGTCAGGACGTCTGGCAATCCACTGATCCGGAACGATCTCTCCTTGGACTAGAGCTTCTCCTAAACCTGGCGCGGCGTTAATGATTAGCTCACTAGCTTCATTGGAAAGCGGATTCAACGTAAAAACTACCCCAGATATTTCGTGCGGCGCCATACCCTGAATGACCACCGCAAGTGCTAAATCACCAGACGCAACGCCTTGCCAAGTTCGATATTGCACCGCTCGTAAAGACCAAAGCGAGGCCCAACACTTTTTAACCGCCTCTAAGACAAACTCCTCACCTTGTACATTGAGATAGGTTTCCTGTTGACCTGCAAAACTAGCACTGGGTAAATCTTCTGCGGTTGCAGATGAACGAACTGCAACGATGGGACTGCCCATACTTCTATATGCCTCTTTTATTTCTAATTCAACAGACGCTGGAATGGAGACAGCTGCGATGTGTTTTTGGATATCTAGCGTCTTTTGTTCTAAAGATCGCAAGTTCACTATATCAAGTTCCTGTAAACTAATCACAGGTACACAGCGACGATATCCCGCGGTGGTGAGCACAAAGCCAGCAGGCACTCTCATTTTGGCATGTATTAGCTCACCTAGATTAGCGCCTTTTCCACCCACTAATGATAGATCCTTACTTCTTAGGTCTTGAAGAAACCGAACATAGCTCATCTCACTACGCCTCACTTAATATTTTGATCATACCCGTAGCTCCATTGACTCGTATTCGTTGCCCGTTCTGCAAGAGCTTAGTTCCATTAATAGTACCTACCACTGAAGGGAGTCCGTATTCTCTAGCAACGATTGCGGCATGTGACAAAGCGCCACCAGAGTCAGTTACTAACCCAGCCACACGAGGGAAGAGAACAGTCCAAGTCGGAGTGGTAAACGGACAAACCAATATTTCCCCCGCCATAACCAGGTCGAACTCACTTGCAGTATGAATGATCCGGACTGTACCCTCCGCAATCCCCGCGGAACCTGGAGTTCCATAAAGTTCTCCGTCCATGGATACGCCCTCACTAATTTTATGCTCAGCTTCTATGCCAGACGCTTGTTTCAACAGGATTTTCAGAGCATCCGATACTGCTGGTGGAAACACATTCCAAGGAGGTTCCATTGGAATGTTTCCTATTGTTTGCGGGGGCACAAGGGTGAAATTCCGTGTATGCTCAGCCTTTCTCTCAGCGACAAGTCCTCTAAGACCTGATAGGTCTCCTGTCCCTCTTAGCAATGCGGATAATTCTTCCCGGTACAGATATAACATATCCTCATCACTATCCAGTACTTGCTTCTCAACAAATCGGCTTCCTGCTTCTATAGCATCATATCGTGTATGACATAGTGGAATATTAGCCAAAGAATAATCATGGCTTTCCGTCAAAGGGAAACCTTGTTCCGCTAATTGAAGCCAGTAGTCGAAATCTTCTCGATTTTTACCTGTTAGCTTTCTACTAATATCCAGGATGCGTTCCTTCCTGTAGGCTTGAAAATCTGCATCTTCATCTGAGGGATCATAATCCGAGGCCATGAATCCCTTGATGATCCCTACAACCATTTCTGGCATCTCTCGCCAAGTCGGATCCATTTCAAAGCTATCGACCGGTCTATCGCCTTCATCGTCTAGGAACTTCTCAAGTTCCTGTTTGAACCAGGTGTCCGTGAGTCCTACCAGTGCCTCATCAGAGGGTAACGATAATATTCTGCTTATGGCGGGGTCTAAAGCAGCACGCCGAGCCATCGACAACAAACGATTCGTGGTATTAAAGACCGTAGAATCGCTTTTCTGAACCAGTTCGTACGCCTCAAATTCCGTGAGATTAAGAAGTTCCTTGCAAAGCTCCACCCAGCGCTCACGAATCATCATACTTATCATCACAATCTTAACGTGTGGGTTCCAAGACCAACACATATAGTCATAACATTGATCTAAATGATCCGCCAGATCACTGAGGCTAGCGTTCGTACGATCAAAATTCTTAATCGGTTCAAGACGGTGTTGAGCCTCTATTGCCCACTCATCCTTCCACGCGTGAACGTATCCTTCAAACCCTTTATCACTCAGAAAGCGTTCAAAACCTTTAATTCGCTTACGGAGTTTAGGATCAATTCGCCACAAATGAAATAGAAAGGGAAAGCGTTCCATGATTTTTGGTGGCTCTCCCCCCAACGCTTCAGTTCTCTGAAAGATATAGCCATGGAGCACGAGATAAGCATTTTTTTTAGAAGGAATGGACCAGTCCTCATAGGCACGCTCTGAACCGACTTCGATAGGTTTTAGCCCATAGGAGACGAAAAGTGGGAGTACCGGTCTGGGCCAATGAATATTATCTCGCATCCAGAAACCCTCTGCTTGCCAAAGTGACATAGAATTAACCTCCCTAGAATTGTTTAGATTAGGATTTAATGATTGCCCCTGATAAATAAGTATTGACTGCGGGCAGGAGCACTGTTATAAGGTCAACCTTCTTACCAGAATGGTACCACCTCGCCATATGAATCATGTATAAGCCATCAATATCGTTGGCTAAAGATTCTGGGCTTCGTTCTTTTGAGACAACGCTATTTATCTGCCCAAGGGCAAAGGCTTCAGTAATCATCCGCCTGAATAGTGACGCCTTGTATCCCTGTGGAGTCGCTCCACGCTTCACTTTTTCCATCATTGAAACCCAGACGAGCTCAGGTCTGCGTTGTGTCCATTCCGCTGCAGAGGCTAGGATCGCTCTAATCTGATCCTCGCAACCAGGAATTGAATCAAAAATCTCATAAGCCGTCTCAGTGTTTACATCTTCAGTTTCGTAGACCATCTCCAGTGCTAAATCTTCCTTTGTCTGAAAATAATTATAGAAAGTTCCTCTCGCGACTCCAGCTGTCACAGTGATTTCCTCAATAGTAGTTTCCAAGTAACCTTTAGTTTCGAAGAGTTGTTCACCAGCTTGAATCAATGCTGACTTCACTGCCGCTTTTTGTTTATCTCTTAATTTAACCAAGTTTTCCACCTCTATAGTTTTTATATCAATGATTAAATATTTAACACGTATAAATTAGATGTACAGTGTATATTTAATGACGTACCTCATTATAAATACTTTGACTAATTTTTGTCAATACTCTTCGATGGTGTTGTGACGACGAAGTAAAAGGTATAAGAAAAAACCCAAAGAGGTTTTTCTTATACCTTTTACTATCAAAAGAGGTTGAAGCAACTAGACATGCAAAAAACTAAAGTTTGCTTGTCAGCAAACTTTAGTTTCTATGTTGCAATACTGTTCAATACTTAATGTACTAGAAATGGTTTGACATCTTCAAGCGCTTTTTCTAATCCTGCAATGGCTTGTTCGTCCATTTTTCCAGACTTACGCATCCTTTGGATTAGCTCTTCTGGGGTAAGATTCTGCGTCTTCATCGTTGAAACAATATCTTTCTCATCCTCGGTTAAATCTTTCCACTCTCTCACAGACAAACACCTCCGCTTATACTTTAAAACAGCCACCTGTTTGTCCTTAGTATTTGAATGATGGTCCATTTCTATGCACACGATCTTCTCACATCAGCAACGATGATCTGGGTATGACATTCCTTATTAGGCAACTCTCTAAAGGGAACCTACAGAGGACCATAGGGGAAGACATACAACCCCTTATAGTATAAAGAGAAAAGCTACGCCATAGTATTATTATGAGTATTTTGTGGGAGGTGTTTTTATTAGGGCGAGAGAGTTGGGTCTGTACCTTGGCGCCTTGCCTACTGGGAAATTCAATGCAATTACTGATGTACCCGGTGTCACTGTCGGTCACGTCAGTCTGATCCAAGGTCACGGTAAGCTAATCCCTGGCCAAGGGCCAGTTCGCACGGGGGTCACCGCCATCCTCCCACATAGTGGTAACCTGTACACCCAGAAATGTCCCGCAGCTGTATTTCCTTACAACGGTTTTGGTAAGTCCATCGGCATGATGTATGTAGAAGAATTGGGAATTTGCGAAAACCCTATTCTGATCACCAATACTTTAAGTATTGCTGCAGCCCTAGAAGGTGGAATTGACTGGGTACTCAAACATAATCCTGGGGTGGGTATCTCAGAAAGAACCCCTAATATTATGGTGTTTGAGTGTGATGATGGGTATTTAAATGATATTAGGGGCAGGCATCTAAAACAGCGAGATGTTTGGCAGGCCATAGCCACTGCAACCGGTGGGCATGTTCCTGAGGGCAACGTTGGAGCAGGTGTAGGAATGAGCACCTTTGCCTACAAGGCAGGGGCAGGTACCTCGTCTCGCATCGTGAAAAACAGCCTAGGAACCTGGACTTTGGGTGTTTTTATGGTCTGCAATTTTGGTGAACGCGAGGATTTAACGATTAAAGGCGTTCCCTTTGGTCGTATGTTTCCAGAGAAGGAAGCGCCTTTAATCGGTAACTCGAATATTACTATTATTGCCACCGATGCTCCTTTGACCTGCCCCGAGTTGAAACAACTGGCTAAAAGACCTGAGTTGGGCTTAAGCAGAGTAGGGGGTATTAGTCGTTGGGGAAGCGGCGATATTGACATGGCCTTCTCCAACTACCCCTGGACTCATCCTAATGCCAAGTCTCAAATCACTGACAGTGCAAAATTTCTCAATCCCCTCATCGAGGCAGTCGTTGACGCCTCTGAGGAGGCTTGTCTGAACGCTTTGTTCCAGGCAGAAACTATGGTTGGAGTGGACAATCATGTCCGTGAAAAAATTCCCGTAAAGCAAATTATTGCGCACCTAAGAAACGCTAACCGCCTGAGTCCTTTTGTTTAATAATGGAGTCTGACAGACATAAAAAACCAATAAAAACTAGGTAAAGATGTTCGTTGCAAAACGTCTTTACCTAGTTTTAAATTAAGGGCTATAAATTCTACGAGCATTTTCCAGATTTTAATAGGTTACTCCATGACTCCATTGAATGATTAATTAAATTCATCAGGCTTTCTAGGCAGATTCACCTCGTGGATTTCTTCGGCTTTCAAATCAATCACTTCGACGTGGTTGTATGGATTCATGTGGAATTTCCTTGATTTTCTTTTCATAAAGTAGTAACGGTAAATTCCTACTATACTGAGTACAGCTAATACCCCTAAGATTAACCAGAACGATACTATTAATATTGTGACGGTGATTAATAGAAGCGCAAGGGACCATAGAATTTTGTAAAGTTTCTGCATTGAAAATCCTCCTTAACCCGCAAATTGACAGGTAACAGTCTCCACAATAGCATTATACCAGAACCTTTACCCAAGTCGTTAATTAATAAGCCAATTTCAGGATAATTAGAACTTAAGGACAATCGGAGTATTGCTCATAAACTATTTTTAGACTATAATTACAATACCCCCCCGGCGTATAGTTATTATAATCAATGAATGGAGACCTTTAAATGAAACATAGGTGGATCAAATATTCGTATCTTTTTACTATTTTATTTTTTATCATAGGTTTTTTTAATATTGCTTTTGCTTGGCTAGGGTTTATTTGTCTTATCATGCCGTTTGTTTTCGTCATTAAGGACAATAAAAAAACTTGGTGCAAAAGTTACTGCCCACGAGCAAATCTGTTTACCCGACTGTTTTCTAAAATAGGTATCAAGACCACTACTCCAAAATGGTTGGTAAACGGCAGAGGTAAACAAATCATGCTCGTGTATTTCTCTATAAATTTCACAATGATCATTCTTTCTACGATAATGGTCCTGCTTGATAAAAGAGACGCTCTAGAAAAAGTGAGATTCTTAATGGCATTTCAAATACCCTGGGCTATACCTAATCTTCTAGATATCGGTATTATGCCTAATTGGGTTGTTCATTTAGGATTTAGAGTTTATTCTATGATGTTTACAACAACAATCATTGGCCTCATCGTTGGTTACCTATACCGATCCCGAACCTGGTGTGCAATATGTCCCATGGGTACTATATCAGATCTGGCTCTCAGAAAGCCAAATGCTAGGGTGAACTCAGAAGAAGTGCTCAAGCATTAAACATGAAGAGTCAATGTACAATTATCGTTAATAATCCTCCATTAATAGCTTGTAACTGCATTTCGACACACATGATGAACTTGAAGAGGCGCAATCGAAGCCGACGATCTCTCCTGGTTGTGAGTCACCGACGATTCTTCTACGCAAAATCTTTACCTTAACAATCTTACTGACGGTCGAACACGTTTCTTGTCTTTCTTCAACCACTATTTCCTCCAAAGACCTGCCCCCATAACGCAATCATTAAAAAATTAATTCAATGTTAACACGATGACTACTTAGAGATTTATTATAATTGATACGTAGGCAAAAGAAAAGACCCCTCAAGAAGAGAGATCATGAGGCTACAAACTTAAATAAAATTACCACCGTCAACCACAATCGTTTGCCCAGTGACAAACGCTGCGTGAGCAATTAATGAAAAGACCACTTCTGCTATATCTTCAGGTCCTGCAACTCTACCAAGCGGGGTATTAGCTGCTAGCCGCGCTATATGATCTTCCTTCCCATCCACCCAACGAGTTTGCACAATACCAGGTGCAACTGCATTCACCCTCACCTCAGGAGCAAGCGCTCGGGCTAACGATTTAGTGACACTGATTGCGGCTGCCTTTGAAGCAGCATAAGCGATGGAGCTGCCCAATCCAGTCAGCCCAGCGATCGAGGTGATGTTGACAATGCAACCCCTAGTGGCCTTTAATTCAGCAGCAACAGCCCGACAACAGAAGAACAGACCCTTAACATTGACACCCATGATATCGTCCCAATACGCTTCTTTCATCCCCGCGAGATCAGCATGCTCCACGAAATGAGTCATTCCTGCGTTATTAACTAAGATATCAAGCTTCCCAAAGTCCGCCACTACATTAGTGACCATGCTCGTAACCTGTTCATCTTGTGCAACATCCGCTTTATATTTAAAACAGCGAACCCCTAAATCCTTTATTTCTTGACAAGTTTTCAAAGCATCTTCTTCGGAACGAGAATAATTAAGAGCGATATCAACACCTGATCGCGCTAATATTAAAGCAATAGCCCGTCCAATGCCAGTCCCTCCCCCTGTAATCAGGGCGATTTTCCCTTGCACCATCTAAATTCCTCCTTAGTTTAATAGTATGAGGTCTTTCAACTGTTTTGTCGCCTCTACAATATTCTCCTGCGCCAATATAGCAGATACGACAGAAACTCCGTCAACACCGGTAGCCATAACCTGTTGTAGGTTCGATCTATTGATCCCGCCAATCGCGACCACAGGAATCGTGACGGATTTTTTTATCAGCGCTAATTGCTCAAGACTGACCTCAGGGGCCTCGGTTTTAGTGGTTGTCTTGAAAATAGCTCCAACCCCTATATAGTCTGCTCCTTGGAGTTGGGCTAAAAGGGCCTCCGTCAAGGTACTAGCGGAAACTCCAATGAGTTTATGAGGAAACAGTTCCCTAGCTTTTAGCATGGGAAGGTCATCTTGTCCTACATGTAACCCATCGGCATCAACTGCTAGTGCAATGTCTAAACGGTCATTAATAATCAAGGGAATATGATAACGATCGGTTATCTCTTTAACCCTTAGCGCCATTTGTAAAAACTCCAATGTAGAAAGGGATTTTTCTCGTAGTTGAACGAGAGTTACCCCACCCTGAATCGCTCGTTCAATACTATCCACTAAATCTCGCTTCCCAAGGAGTTCTCGATCCGTGACCAGATAAAGACTGTAATCCACCGCTTCACTCATCACTGATTTTGCCTTCTCTCGCAAGAATTTCTGGGGTCAAATTGTAGATGCTATCCAAAAGTCTAACTCTAAACGTTCCAATTCCTTCTCCAGGATGCAGCGAAGCCTGCGCAATTTCTCCCGCTAAGCCCATGCTTATGATTCCCGCAATGGCAGCGGTGTAATAATCTTTCGTCACGCCGCAATAGGTTCCCACCAGAGAAGTCGTCATACACCCAGTACCAGTGACGTCTGCTAAAATTCTGTGCCCATTATCCAGTAAACAGACTCGACGTCCATCAGACACTACATCCGTCTTTCCTGTAATTGCAATGATACAGTTCAATTTCAACGCTAAATTTTTGGCAATGACAGTGCTACCTTGTTCGTCTGCGACCGAATCCACCCCCTTGATGGCCACATTTTGGCCGGCTAAAACCATAATTTCGGACATATTACCTCGAATGACCTCCGGTTTAAGTTCCCTAATTAATTTTTCTGCGGTACTAGTTCGAAGTTTCGTTGCGCCTACCCCTACCGGATCTAGGATCACCGGGACACCCAACGCCTTCGCCCGCGCTCCTGCGACCAACATACTCTCAATGGTTCTAGAATTAAGAGTGCCAATATTGAGGACGAGAGCAGAGGCAAAGCTAACCATTTCTGCGACTTCATCTAGATCATCTGCCATGACAGGAGAGCCTCCAAGGGCTAAAACAACATTTGCACAGTCATTAACGGTCACGTAGTTAGTAATATGATGAATCAAGGGGCTTTTTTCTTTGACCGCGCTCAGGTTTACAAAGATTTTCTCACGAATTTCCATTTGATCGTCAACCTCCAAGTCATTAAATGTATTATGCTGATGATCAACATAACCGGAATTGTAGCTCCGAGAACAAAATCCAACTTGATAAACTGGTAATATAACACCGTGCCTAGTGCACAGAGGGTTAGTGTTCCCCAGTTTATTAAGAGATCGTCCTGAATTATTTTAGTTTTTAGAAGAAAATAATCCGTCAGCAGGATGGCAAATAGGGGCGCAAAGACTGATCCTATTGCATAGAGAAAGCTCTCATATCCTTCAATATTGACGATGATTGCGAGCCCTGTTCCAATGGCTGTCATGACTAAAGCCACGAATTTTTCATTCATTTTAGGGAATATATTCAACAAAGTGACACCCGCTGAATAGGCATCGAGAAAGGTGGTTGTTACGGTTGCCAAGACGATAATACCTAAAGCGACAAGGCCGAGATTTACCGCTAACAGCATGGTTGAGGGGTCGGGACTCGAATAGACTATGGCTGCACCCAAGCCAATCATGTACATCCAGCTGCTACCGAAAAAGTAGCCCAACCAGCTGCCCCAAGCCCCACCACCTTTCGTCTTGGCAAATCGTGTATAGTCAGAGATTAAGGGCAACCAAGATAAGGGCATGACGACGGCTAATTCCAAGCCTAAGCCGAACGGCATATCTCCTGAACCAGCATGACTAAACAAACCCTGGTTGCGGAAGATGATAACACTTAAAACCATGGTTAAAATAAATAATAAAATAACCGCAATGTTGTTGGCCTTCTTCCAGCCGATATCTTTACCAAGCCCAATCCAAAGCATAATGAAGGCGCCAATGATGAGGCTCCAAACCGACAAATGGTCGAAGGCCCACAAAGTGGTCGTAATCTCATTAACCGACCGCGCCCCAACGACAATCATCACTGCGGTCCAACCGAGCAACTGTAATACGTTTAAGACTGAGAACAAATAAGAACCATAGGTGCCGAAGGATATTCTAGTGGACACTAGGGCCGGTATCCTTTCTGTTGTCCCTATGATGCCTGCCAATACAAGTAGCGTAGTTCCTACTAAGTGTCCTAGCAGTATCGCCAAAAGCCCCATCTTAAAGCCTAACGGAGCTAACAGCCCGCCGGCTAAAATTTCAGCCACAGAAATTGCAGCACCAAACCAAAGGGTTGTAAAGTTGAACATTGACAAGTTATTTTTTGAAGAAATACTCACTCGCTTAATCCCGCCTTCTTGTAAAGAGTATAAAAGTGGTGGGTTGGCCCGACGCCTTTGCCAATGGATAAAGAATGCTGAATCGCAATGGTAATATATTCTTTAGCTCGTACGACGGACTCGTTCAGTGTGTACCCAAGCGCCAGATTTGAGGTAATGGCGGATGATAAAGTACAACCAGTGCCGTGGGTATTCTTGGTAGCAATCCTCGGTGAGGAATAATAACTAAACGCTCGTCCATCATAGAGGATGTCCGTGGCATCACTGTCTAGGTGACCGCCCTTTAATAGTACATTCTTAGCGCCCATTTGATAAATAGCCTTCGCTGCCTCTTCCATTTGCTTGAGGGTGTGAATAGACCTATTGGTCATAACCTCAGCCTCGGGAATATTAGGCGTTACAATCATCGCCAAGGGCAATAGTTCCTTAATCAGTGTTGCTTCCGCTTCAGAGTTTAATAAATGGTAACCGCTCTTCGATACCATGACTGGGTCCAAGACAATAATTTTCGGTGCATAATGTCTCAACTGCTCGGCGATGACTTCAATGGTTTGAACTTGGGAAACCATTCCTATTTTTACTCCGTCAACCTCAATATCGTCAAAGATTGCTTGGATCTGTTGAGCGATCACGCCACGCGATATATCCTCTACGGCAAATACTCCTTGAGTATTTTGAGCGGTGACCGCTGTAATCACACTCATTCCGTAAACTCCGTGAGCCGCAAACGTTTTTATATCGGCTTGTATGCCTGCTCCTCCACTACAGTCTGAACCAGCGATTGTAAGTACATTTTTCATAGCGACCTCCTAAATATAAAAAAGAGCACACCCCCAGAATAGGGTTTGTGCTCTTTAAACTTCGTAAAAGAGTAAAATTGCTTACCTACGCTGGCATTATCCAGATCAGGTTAATAGGGTCTTAGACCTTATAGTGTCTAAATCTCAGCCAGCCTTTCCAGCTCCCCTGCCCGTAACATTATGTAATTGCTATTAAATTTAACATGGTAAATTGTTTAAGTCAATGCTATTTTTCCATCTACTAGCGTTTAGCGATCATAAAGTATTCCTTTACATCATAATGTCTCACCGGTATGATAAAGTATTCCTTGAGAACAACGACATATCAGGAGGCATCTCTTATGACAGAACAGCTACTAATCGGTCTCATTATTCTCAGTTGCATAGTCATCATTTTACTTATTATGCTGTTGATCCGATCAACCACAACCCCTTTGGTAAAGTTCGACAGTAAATTCCTTTCTCTAGAGAAAATCCTTGAACGAAACGAACGCCTGGTTAACAGTGAAATCTCCAAGAACCGCGAAGAATCCAATTTGAACGCCCGGCAAGTTCGTGAAGAACTTAACCAGTCCGTTCATTGCTTTAACGAATCAATCCTTGCTCGTATGGCAGAAATCGCCAATCTTCAACGAAACCAATTAGATATTTTTGCCACGCAGTTAGGGTCTCTTACTAAAACAAATGATCAAAAATTAGAGCACTTACGCAAAACAGTCGAAGAACGGCTGCTGCTGATTCAGCAGGATAATGGTCAGAAACTCGATCAAATGCGGGCAACTGTCGACGAAAAACTCAGCGCCACTCTTGAGAAACGCTTAGGTGAATCCTTTAAGTTAGTGAGTGAACGCTTAGAGGCCGTCCACAAAGGGCTTGGGGAAATGCAAACCTTAGCGTCCGGTGTCGGTGACTTGAAGAAAGTCCTCACTAATGTTAAAACCCGAGGCATTTGGGGCGAAATTCAACTAGGGAATTTATTGGAACAGATCCTAACACCTGATCAATATGCCACCAATGTCGTCACCAAGGCTGGAAGCACCGAACGCGTCGAATTTGCCATCAAGCTCCCTGCTCGGGACGGAAATGACAGTATCCTTTGGCTACCCATCGATGCTAAATTCCCCATGGAAGATTATGAACGCTTGATTGAGGCACAGGATCAAGCCAACCTCCCACGAATTGAAGAACTCGGCAAATTCTTGGAAAACCGCATTAAGCTAGAGGGGAAAAAGATTCATGCCAAATATATCGATCCTCCTAATACCACTGATTTTGGCGTCCTGTTCTTACCCGTCGAAGGATTATATGCTGAAGTGTTACGTCGGCCTGGACTTTGTGAATTCCTCCAAAGGCAGTACAAAGTTGTCATCACTGGACCAACGACGTTGGCCGCCCTCATCAACAGCCTACAGATGGGGTTCAGAACTCTCGCTATAGAAAAGCGTTCTAGCGAAGTATGGACCCTACTTAGTGCAGTGAAGACGGAATTTGGCAAGTTTGTGGAGATGCTAGAAAAAACTCAGAAGAAACTTCAAGAAGCGAGTAACACCATCGATACGGCGACAAGAAAATCTCGCACGATCTCACGAAAGCTTAAGAACGTACAAACCCTCCCAGCCCATGAAGCTCAATCCCTCCTAGAACCAGGAAATGAGAGCGAAGACTAACCGTTAGTCTCCCAAAGCTTATGATAGAGCCCCTTTTGCTGAAGCAATTCTTCGTGCTTTCCTCGTTCAATCATCTCGCCCTTGTCAAGTACAAGAATCTCATCCATTGTATCTAAGCCACTAAGACGATGCGTAATGACTAACGTAGTACGCCCTTCCATCAGTTGATAAACTTCCTTCATAACTTCCCGTTCGGTCAGGGAATCAAGACCAGCCATGGCTTCGTCAAGTATGAGTATCGGGGCATTCTTTAAAAAGACTCGGGCAATGGCCAAACGCTGTCGCTGTCCCCCCGAAAGCCTAAATCCGCCTTCACCAACGTAGCTATCATACCCTTGGGGCAAAGACAGTATAAATTCATGGAGCTTAGCCTGCTTAGAAGCTCTCATCACTTCATCTTCCGTCGCCTCAGGTTTCGCTAATAGAAGATTTTCTCGAATTGTAGCATTGAATAGATGCGTTCGTTGCGTCACAACTCCGATAAACCTTCGAACATCCTCCTGATGATATTCCCGTAACGAATGATCACCCAAGTTAATATGACCCTCGTCGTAGTCCCAAAAGCGAAGGAGAAGATTCACGATACTGGTTTTGCCAGCTCCACTCTGTCCAACAATCGCCACCTTACCCTGTTGGGGGATGCGGAATGTCAGATGCTTCAAAGCCCATGGTTCAGAGCGGGCATACCTAAAGCTTACATCTTGGAAGCAAACACCCATATCCTTCGGTTGAGGAGAATGTGACTGTTCATCTTCTACTGCAGGTTTAGTCTCTATTAACTCCAGTAAACGGTCAGCTGCGGTACGGCTTTGTTCCAGGTAATGAGGAACAAGCGCTAAAGGAAACAGCGCTTCAAAACTGCTAAAGGTCCCAAGAGCGATCATCCCTAAGTTCACTCCACTCAATTGACCTCTTTGCACTAGTAATATCCCGAGTACGAGCACAAGCCACATTCCCACATTGGCCACCATGCCTGTCAAGGCAGTAGAGAGTGCTGCAAGCCTCGTGATCCGCCGCTGCTCCTTCACCAATTTCTTATTTGTTTGGTGAATCTTAGCCAAGTGTGCATCAGCTCGACCGAAAGCGACTAGTTCCGTCATGCCCATAAGGCAATCAGCAACTTGTGTGTTCAGCTGGGCTTTTAGACCCACAAGCTGTCGCCCAACCCCATGGCTCAGCACTTTTATTCCCCACGGTATCCCCAGTCCTGCTAACAGAAAACAGGCGGCAAGAATGCAGGTAAACCTCACATCAAAACGAGCTAAAAATATTCCATACCCTGTGAGAACCAATAACGCCACCAATGGTGGTGCAAAAACTCTTAAATAAAAATTTTGTTGTAGCTCAACATCGGCTACAATCCGACTCAGCAAATCCCCGCTTCGGAAATTTAGCAGTCGAGCTGGGGCAAGCGGTTCTAACCCTTGGTAAAATTTTACCCGAATCTGGTTTAAGACCCGAAACGTGACGTCATGCGACACATAACGTTCTACATACCGAAAGACCGCTCGGGAGAGTCCAAAAAAGCGAACTCCTACGATGGTTACCATTAAATCTAGGATGGGGGGATGAAGAGCCGCTCGTGCTAGTAGATAGGCAGCCGTTGCCATGAGTCCAATATGACTTGTGATAGTCAGGGTACTTAAAATCAAAGCCAGTAGAATTCTTGGCCAGCTGGGCAACATCAAGCGGATGAACCACATTATGCTCTTCATAAATGATCACCTCGATATTCTGAGACCATACGACAATAGAGGCCTTGCGCACTCATCAAGGACTCGTGGTTACCCTGTTCCACAATCTGTCCTTTGTCCAATACTACAATTCGATCCATTTGCCGAACAGTACTCAGCCGATGAGCGATAATCAAAACGGTCTTTCCCTGCATCAGTCGCCTCAATGCTTCCTGTACGGCGTACTCACTGGCTGGGTCTAAAGAGGAAGTGACTTCATCTAAAATAAGTAAGGGCGCATCTTTCAATATAGTTCGAGCGATGGCGACCCTTTGTGCCTGACCACCGCTTAAGCGAGTACCCTCTTCTCCAAGAAGTGTATTATAGCCCTCTGGCAGAGCGGAAATAAACTCATGAGCTAACCCCTCTCGAGCCGCATTTTCAACGTCTTCAAGGGTTGCAGAAGGCCTACCAAAGTGAATATTATCCGCAATGCTGCCTGCGAACAGATAAGGTTTCTGAGGAACGTAAGCAATCAGATCACGCCAATATTCCGGCAGAATAGTCTTGAGTGGCTCTCCGTTGACAAACACATCACCGTTCGAAGGCTCTACAAAACGAAGCAGAATTTCAGCAAGCGATGTTTTCCCTGCACCACTTGGGCCGACGAGCGCGACTCTCTCACCAAAAGATAACGAGAGGTTAATATCCTTCAGCGCTGGTATTTCTCCTGCCTGGTACGTTAAACCAACATGTTGGAAGGAGATTCTAAAATCAGACGATAAATCGGGTGTCCTCCAATTTCTGTTTCCTTTCAGGGTCTCCTCCCCACTGCTCAAAGGAGTATCAAGGATCTCAAAGATCCGCGTTGCAGCATTCATTCCAGACAACCCAGCGTGGAAGTTTAAACCGAGAGTTCTTAAGGGAGTGTAAAATTCGGGTGCAAGCAGTAAGAGAAACAAACCCGTAGAAAAGGAGAGTGTTCCATAGACGAGCCTTAACCCTATGGTCACTGCAACTAAGGCTGTACTCATGGTTGCTAAGAACTCTAACACAAGTGCCGATAAAAAAGCGATTCTCAGCACACTCAGGGTGGTTTTGCGAAATGAATCACTCACTCTCCCAATGACGCGTGTCTGATCTTTAGCCCGCCCAAACACTTTAAGCGTGGTAAGCCCCCTCAAAATATCTAAGAAATGAGCGCTCATCCAGCTTAAACTTTGAAACTGCTCAAGCGACTTTTTCTCAGCCAGCTTTCCTATTAATATCATAAAAAGAGGAATCAGTGGTCCCGTCAGGAGCAGAATTAACCCGGACTTCCAATCTTGCGGAAACACAAATGCTACAATAAGCAGGGGTATTGCCGCGGACAGAAGAAGTTGAGGAAGATATTTGGAGAAGTAATCCTCGAGCGATTCGATCCCGTCAACGACCGTTGTAATTAACTCTCCGGCTCTTTCCCCCCTGGCACTCACAGGGCCTAAGGAGACAAGGTGACTCATTAACCTTGTTCGTAGATTTATCTTAATACGGAAAGCTGCTTCATGAGCGCTTGTTTCACTAACCCATTGAACGCCTCCCCGAAGCACCATGATTCCAAGAATGATCATCAAGAAATTCCAGACTGAGCTTAGGGTAGCCCCCTCTAAGAAGACCTCAGCAACCACCCGGGAGAAAAACCAAGCTTGGGCAACTGCCAGCAAAGCGATCCCAAGGCCCAATCCAATCGTGAGGATCAGATAACCCCAGACAGGTTTTGCCTCATGAGCTAATCGCTTATCAAACATTTCTTCATCTCCAAAAACAGAATAAAGGGGCAAGTTATATCGAGGCCACTGAAAAACTGCATTTTTTCGTTTGAGAATTCAATTGTACATTAAAAGAAGACGGTTCGGGATTTGTTTTTAATCCTGAACCGTCTTCTTTTAATGTGATTTATATACTTTGAGACTTTG
>Ga0209386_1000129_pt1 | contig 39202 bp, 35 predicted proteins | sample NGEPertwo_FD_184510 | JGI IMG/M metagenome (GOLD analysis project Ga0209386, IMG submission 184510) | Arctic peat soil microbial communities from the Barrow Environmental Observatory site, Barrow, Alaska, USA - NGEE Permafrost154B-two... | ecosystem: Environmental > Terrestrial > Soil > Wetlands...
GGACTTCTGTAAATTCACCGTGGAAAAGCCTGAAAAATCTGGAAGAAGCAAATTTCCAGGCGGGTGATAGTATTTTATTTGCTAAAGACTCAGAATTTCAGGGCGGTTTTACTTTAAAAAACTCAGGCGAACCTGGCAAACCTATTGTATTAAGTAATTATGGTCAGGGTTCAAATCCAACCTTCACCAATCCTGATTATACTAATCTGCATGGTAATGTAATTCAGGTAAAAGGAAGCTATGTTATTATTGATAGGTTATCCTTTAAAAACTGTGCAAATTCACCCTCTATAGTTGACAAAGAAATATTATTGGTTGGAGCGGTTTATGCCAATACTGGAGCGGATTATCTTACAATCAAAAATTGTGAATTCACCGATTGTCCCATCGGTATTTATATTAATAGTCAGCATTGTTTAATCACCAACAACAATATACATGACTGCAACCGCTTTCTGTCTGAACCGGATTGGGGGCCAATAGGGATTGTAATAGGAAATGCATTTAATGAAATTTCGTACAATTTCTGCTCGAACTATGTGAAGGTTGGTGGAAACTTTGGAGCCGATGGTGGATTTATTGAATTAGAAGACCGTTATTTTGGGAATCAAGTGCATGATGTCCAGGTTCATCACAATAAATCCATTGCTAATCAGGGTTTTTTGGAAATAGAGTCAAAGGTTAAAGGTGATAATCTGGACGTCTATTATAATTTAAGCGATGATTTTCAGCAATTTATATTTTACTGGGGAGGTAATAATTCCAAAGTAGAAAACAATACGGTCATAAGGACAAGGCCTTCGAACCATGGCGCAGTTAATACCGTGTTTACCATGAGAAACGTGAATTTCACCTTGCGAAACAATATTTTTGTAGTTTCCAACGGAATACAGGTTTTGGTTACAGCTCCTTATAATGTTGGGAATTATGGCAATGTAGTCCATGAGAACAATATTTATTATTGCACCGACGGAAGTACAGCCGATCCATGTGGCAAACTGCTTGGAAAAGGAGAAAAAATCGCCAATCCACTATTTATCAATTTGAGCACCGGTGATTATCACCTGAGCACAGAAAGCCCGGCAATTAATGCAGGTATAAATCTTGGATACAAATTGGATTTAGACAATAAACCTGTTTCTCAAAATAATCTGCCCGATATCGGGACTTATGAGTCGCTTAAATAAAACCAGATCCAGTTTTAAAAAAGAATTATAAATTTTTAGTCTAATTTTCAAACAAATTATTATGAAGAAATTACTGATTTTAATTTTGATTGCATGTTTCGGTTTACCAGCTTATAACATGACAAAAGGAACAAAACAAATACCTGAAGGTACCAAACTGGTCATCACAAAGGATTCTTTAATGGATAAAATTAAAGGTGGATGGGCGGGTCAAACTATTGGTGTCACTTTTGGAGGACCGGTTGAATTCCGATTTATGGGAACCTTCGTTGGTGACTACCAACCGATAGTTTGGTATGATGGTTATCTAAAGAAAACCATGCTGGACATTCCAGGGCTTTATGATGACTTGTATATGGATCTCACTTTTGTGGACGTGTTTGAAAGATATGGACTCGACGCACCTGTTGATTCATTTGCAAATGCCTTTGCACATGCCGGGTACATGCTTTGGCATGCAAACCAGGCTGGGCGTTACAATATTTTAAATGGCATAAAAGCCCCTCAGAGTGGTTATTGGCTCAATAATCCACATGCCGATGACATTGACTACCAGATAGAGGCAGATTATGCTGGATTGATGAGTCCCGGTATGCCGAATGTTGCATCGGCAATTTCAGATAAAATAGGACACATCATGAATTATGGCGATGGCTGGTATGGTGGCATTTTCGTTGGTGCAATGTATTCGTTAGCATTTACCTCGAAAGATGTAAATTATATTGTAACCGAAGCATTAAAAACAGTACCTGAACAAAGTGAATTTTATCAATGTATCAACGATGTTGTTAGCTGGCATAAAAAATATCCAAATGATTGGAAGCAGACCTGGTTTGAAGTTCAACGAAAATGGGCTGATGAGATAGGTTGTCCGGATGGAGTTTTTATGCCGTTCAACATTGATGCAAAAATAAATTCCTCTTATGTGGCTATTGGGTTATTATATGGTAAGGGTGATTACACCAAATCACTCGAAATATCTACGCGTTGCGGGCAGGATGCTGACTGCAACCCTTCCACAGTTGGCGGCATACTGGGTACCATGTTAGGGTATTCTAAAATTCCCCCTTACTGGAAAATGGGTCTGAAAGAAGCGGAAGGTATCGATTTTAAATACACGACAATGTCACTGGACGATGTTTACAGAATTGGATTTAAACATGCTATAGAGAACATACAAAAAAATGGGGGTATTGTTAAGGACGATCAGGTTATTATCCCTGTTCAAAAGCCGATAGCCGTAAGATTTGAAAAGAGTTTTGAAGGACATTTTCCGATAGCTAAAATCCCCTTAGAAATGTCTGGAAATAATGACGAGATCAACTTTGATTTTGAAGGAATTGGTTTTGTTTTACGTGGTGAGGCCTTTGCGAAGAACGCTTCTGAATCAACCTATGTTTTCAATTCGGAATTGTATTTGGATGGGAAGTTGGTGGAGAGCCCAAAATTGCCAGTAAGCTTTACTACCAGAAGGACTGACTTGTGCTGGAAATATCAGATGCCTAAGGGAAAACATACAGTAAGGCTTAAAATTTTAAATCCATCCAGTGAGGGCAAAATTCATTCAATTGAAGCTATAGTATATGCCGATAAACCTGTAAAAAGTAAATAATGGTTTGTTTTTAGTATTTTAATAGTCTATTAAATCCAAATTAAAAACCATATTAAAACCTGATTATGATAATAATTAATTCTTACTCCGTTGCAATACTTCTTACGATTATTACAATGCTTTGCTGGGGATCGTGGGGGAATACTCAGAAATTGGCAACAAAAACCTGGCCTTTCCAACTTTTTTATTGGGACTTTACCTTTGGAATTTTAATTCTGTCACTTATTCTTGGCTTGACTATGGGAAGTACCGGATCAAGTGGAAGAAGTTTTCTACCCGATCTATTTCAGGCGAGTCTGCACGCAATATTACTAGCTCTGATTGGAGGTGTTATCTTCAACATTGCAAACCTACTGCTTGTCGCCGCAATTGACATTGCAGGACTGGCCGTTGCCTTTCCAATTGGGATCGGACTGGCTCTTGTTCTGGGAGTAATAGTAAATTACATGGGGGAAACCATTCATGGGAATTCGGTGTTGCTATTCTCCGGAGTTGCACTTGTGGCCCTAGCCATAGTGATGGACGCTCTTGCCTACCGAAAACTTTCGGCTAACATGGGAACCACAAAAAAGGGTATTATCCTGTCGCTGCTTGCCGGATTTGCAATGGGGTTCTTTTATCGCTTTGTAGCCGACAGTATGTTTAAAGATATGGGCAACCCTGAACCGGGAATGCTATCGCCCTATACGGCAGTATTCATTTTCTCAATCGGAATACTCTTATCCAATTTTCTCTGGAACACTATTTTTATGTATAAGCCAATTAAAGGCGAGCCCGTTACCTATTCAATGTACTTTAAAATGGGTACTCCAAAATTGCACCTTATTGGCCTCCTTGGTGGTATTATCTGGGGTATTGGTATGTCGTTAAATATTATTGCGTCAGGTGCAGCTGGTACAGCTGTTGCATATGGCCTGGGACAGGGAGCTACATTGGTTTCGGCTATCTGGGGTGTATTTATCTGGAAGGAGTTTGCCAAGGCGCCAAAAGGAACAAATTTATTGTTAGTTGCCATGTTTTTACTTTTTATTGGAGGTCTGAGTTTAATAATAATTTCTAAAATATAATATGATGAATAAAATTGCGGTAATAGGAAGTTCGAATGTGGATATGATCATCAAATCCTCACGGCTTCCCAGGCCTGGAGAAACGGTAGGAGACGGTTCGTTTGTAAAAGTAAACGGAGGCAAAGGAGCAAATCAGGCAATTGCTGCTTCCCGCGCCGGGGGTAATGTTGCTTTTATCAGTTGTTTGGGTAACGATGATTTTGCGCCGGTCATGCTGAATGACTTTAAGATTGACCAATTAGATACTCAATTTGTTTTTATTGAGGAGAATGCAGCTACCGGAATTGCTTTGATCCTTGTTGATAAAAAAGGAGAAAACTGCATATCGGTTGCGTCAGGTGCCAACTATTTAATGAGTCCCGATCACATCAAAAAGGCTGAATCCAGTATAAAAGAAACTGAGATTATTCTTTTGCAACTTGAAATACCGATCGAAACTGTGCTCTTTGCTATTGAACTTGCTCACAGGCTTAACAAGAAAATTCTGATGAACCCCGCGCCAGCCGGCCTCATTGATGATGTGCACATGGCCATGATCCATTCATTGGTTTTGAATGAAACTGAAGCTGAATTATTAACAGGCTTTCCTGTGGAAACTGAATGTCAAATCAGGGAAGCAGCTGGAAAATTGCTTGAAAAGGGACCACAAAATATCATCATAACACTGGGATCTAAAGGTGCATATGTGAAAAATTCAGAGAAGGACGAATTTATTCCTGCGTTTAATGTGGTTGCGCTCGATACCACAGCTGCCGGGGATGTTTATTGTGGAAATCTTGCAGTAGCGTTGGTTGAGGGTAAATCTATTTTTGAAGCCGCAAAATTTGCAGCGGCTGCTTCTGCTATTTGTGTAACAAGACTGGGTGCGCAGCCTTCAGCACCGACGCGTAAAGAAATTGATGAATTCATTTACACAAATTGAAACATCTCGAGCTAATAAAATTTTTCAACAAGTATCCGTATTTCACTTCCTAAATCAATTTGATGAAAGTTACAAAACAGGTTTCGCGCTATCGTTATAAAAATAAGAGAATATCAATGAATATTTTTCACTACACTTTAATTAAATATTAAAATGCAAAACATGAAAAAGAATCTTTTCAAAACGTTTTTTTTGTCGCTTCTTCTGTCTACCGCATTTAATGCTGTTGCCACAGATCAATTAAAAACTAAAATCTCAGCAAGCGAATTACAGAATAAAATCAAGGGTGGTTGGGCCGGAAAGGTGATCGGATGCACTTTTGGAGGGCCAACTGAGTTCAAGTTCAACGGGACAATGATTCAGGATTATCAACCGATACCTTGGGATAACACTCGCTGCAAATGGTATTATGATAATGTTCCAGGACTTTACGACGATGTTTATATGGATTTGACATTTGTAGATGTTTTTGAGAAAGAAGGTCTTGATGCTCCGGCATCCTCACATGCAAAAGCATTTGCAAATGCAGGATATGCATTGTGGCATGCTAATCAAGCAGCTCGTTACAATATACTTAATGGAATTTCGCCTCCTGAGTCAGGCAACTGGCTCAACAATCCACATTCTGAGGATATCGATTTTCAGATTGAAGCTGACTTCGCTGGTCTTATGTCTCCGGGAATGGTAAATACTTCCTCAGCAATTTGTGACAAAATCGGCCATATTATGAATTATGGTGATGGATGGTACGGCGGTGTTTATGTTGCTGCTATGTACTCTGTGGCATTTGTTTCAAATGATATAAATTTTGTAGTAAAAGAAGCTTTGAAATCAATTCCACAACAATCGGATTTTTACAAGTGCATTAGTGATGTGATCAAATGGAAAAAAGAGTATCCAAATGATTGGAAAAGAACCTGGTTTGAATGCGAAAAGAAATGGTCGTCGGATATTGGTTGTCCGGATGGTGTTTTTAGTCCCTTTAATATTGATGCTAAAATCAATGCAGCATATGTCGTAATTGGTTTACTATACGGTGGCGGAGATTTTGCAAAAACGATGGAAATCAGTACCAGAAGTGGTCAGGATTCAGACTGTAATCCCTCTACTGCCGGTGGAATTCTTGGAACATTATTAGGCTATGATGGTATCCCAGAATATTGGAAAGCTCCGGTTTACCCGGTCGAAAACATGGACTTTAAATATACTACCATGTCATTGAATGATGTTTATGTTATCGGCAATAAACATGCTATTGAGATATTGAAAAGAAATGGCGCTGTGATCAAAGGAGATGAAATTGAGATACCTTATCAGAAAATAGTACCCGTAAAGTTGGAAGTCGGGTTTAAAGATCATTATCCCGTGGAAAGCAGAAACATTGGTCATAATTTCAATAAAGAGTCGCAAGAACAGGAGTTTGAGTTTACTGGAAATGGATTTGCATTAGGAGGACAGGCAGTGAAACTCAATGGTCAAGCCACTGCTGAATACACCTTTGAGCTTGAATTATACATCGATGGTCAACGTATTGAGAAATTCACAATGCCAACAGCCTTCGCGACCCGAAGACATGAGATAGCCTGGAAGTATCAGTTATCGGAAGGAAAGCACAAAGTGAAAGTGAAGATGCTGAACCCCAAAGATGGTTACCAGGTAAATACGGGTAATCTGATTATCTACAGTTCTGTTAAGAATGAAAAAACCTGGAAAACAAATTAACCTTTTTTAAAAAATAATTTACTAAAACTGATACAAAATGTATATTGTTGAATCTTATTCTATCGCAGTCATTCTTACTGTGATTACAATGCTCTGTTGGGGATCGTGGGCTAATACCCAAAAGCTTGCGGCAAAAACCTGGCGTTTCGAATTGTTTTATTGGGATTACGTCCTTGGCATACTCCTTTTTTCCCTGATCCTGGGTTTTTCATTTGGAAGTACAGGAAGCATTGGGATTGGTTTTGTTGAAAATCTAAAACAGGCCCAATGGTCAAGTATCTCAGGGGCTCTTGCAGGCGGAGTAATCTTTAACCTGGCAAATATCCTGATCGTTGCAGCCATCGCTATTGCCGGAATGTCAGTTGCTTTCCCGGTTGGCATCGGCATTGCGTTGGTACTGGGCGTTATCATCAACTATTTTGCAGTGCCACAGGGAAATGCACTTCAGCTATTCGGCGGGGTGTCGTTGGTTACCATCGCTATCATACTTGATGCACTGGCTTATCGCAAAAAAGTAGCACAAAGCAAAAAGGTTCCTACCAAAGGGATTGTTCTTTCTGTCATAGGAGGTGTCTTAATGGCGTTATTCTATCGTTTTGTAGCCAGTTCAATGGCAACCAATCAGCAAAGTCCAGAAGCTGGCATGTTGACTCCCTATACAGCTGTATTTATCTTTTCTATCGGAATTTTAATCAGCAATTTTTTATTTAATACCATTTTAATGAAAAGGCCTATCGAAGATGTACCTGTCACATATTCTCAATATTTCAAAGGAAGTTTCAAAGAGCATCTCACAGGAATATTTGGTGGAATGATTTGGTGTTTAGGCATGTCTTTGAGCATTATTGCGGCGGGTAAGGCAGGATTTGCGATTTCTTATGGTCTTGGACAAGGTGCTACACTAATTGCTGCACTTTGGGGTGTATTCATCTGGAAAGAATTTAAGAATTCGCCCAAAGGGGTGAATACCTTGTTGACATTGATGTTCTTGCTCTTTATTGGTGGGCTTGGATTGATTATTCTGGCAGGAATCTAAGCCGGATTTGAAATTCCAAATAAGTAATTCAACTTTATGTTTAAAAGGAGCAGGTAGGTAAATCCCTATTTTCTCCTTTTAAACTTTTGTGCTATTATCTAATTCTTAAATATCAACAATAAAAACACTCACTCTATTTGGTCAATTTATTTCAACTAAAAATGCCTAATTTTAAGTTCTCCATATTAGTTTCACACATGCATATATAAAAAAAAGCAATTATAAATAATCAAAAGTGATCAAAATGCACAGAAAAGAAGAAAATTTCATGTTACTTTTTTAAATGAATTTTTAGTGGATGACTAGTTTTCACATGCTTTGGGTTGCGATTGCTGCCAAAAAGTAATCGCTTCGCTCTTAAACAAACCTAATTCGGGGCTGTAATTGGATGCAGTAAATTGTGTGTAATTGCCCTGCAGATCAAGTGTCTCAATAATTGCGGATTCGAAAGTTTGTTCGGTTGTTAGATTACTAATGAACTTTTATTTGATGTTCTATTTTTTCAGAATATAGGCATAAAAAGCAAAAATATTTTATATGCCATTATTCTTCAGGTGTTTAATATTTTTCTCTTTTGACTTTCTTTTTCAATTCTTTTTTTTCTGCCAATGAATTTTCTTCAAACTCTTATACTCGACTTCATATGTTTCCATAATTATTGTTTTCATCTTTAATCATTTTACAAGCAGTCCAATTCTTAAATGCAAAAAACCGCGCAAATAAAACCATCAATTTCCAGAAATGACAAATATCGTCCCGCATAGGAAGATGAATGACAAATATTGCCTCGTATCGAATACTTTATTCTGTTCTGTTAAGCTATTTTTCTAAAGCACTATCAAAACCTTCATCCGTTTTTGATTTGAAAACTCTTTCAAGATATATAAGTTTTGCATGTTGAGGATCTTCAAAAGCGTTACATTTTATTAAGTAATTATTCAGATCTGAAAAATCATTTCCATAAAGATTATCACTAAACATGTGCAGCTTTTCCATTACACGGATATAAGTATCAGGTTCTTTCGATCTTGAAAGTTTTCTCAGTGCAAGCAGATAATCCTCTCTGTATACAGTCGAAACTATTATTCATGACTGATCTCCCCTAAACAATTCAGCATTCATCATAATTCGGGAAATTCTTCCATTCCTGTCTAAAAAAGGATGGACTTCACTGATCAAAAACATCATAAACAATGCCCTGGCCATGGGCTCTTTCAATGCCAGATAATATTTAAAACTATGCTGCAGTGTTCCTTTAACAAGTGTATGGTCAACAAAAAAAGTACTCCCAGCCTGGTTATTGATTTCTTTAAAAAGTCCAGGATTACAATCCTCTCTTTCGCGCATTAATATTCGGTGTCTGTTTTGAAGTAACAGAAAAAGTTCTTCATGAGTTGCCGGAGTTTTGTTCATTTCCGACCGGTTGGAAATTACGGTAAAAGTTCCTAAAATATCATGTGAGTCCTTTACGCGTTTGGGAATGACTATACCAGTATCGACAATCAGTTTTGCTTCTTCGATGGTGAACCTTGTACCCTCAATATAATTTGAAAAATAGCCTTCGAAAAAAGAAAACAGACGAAAGGAAAATTCATCTGTATTTTTATTGGGTCTTTCTACAAATAATGGTTCGGTAAATTTTAATATAATTAATTGAATATCAATAAAATAAACGAAAAATAAGTATGGATTAATTTGGTTATGACCTTATATATCAGTAATTTAAAAGATTATTCCGTAATTTTTTAAAAATGATTCCTAAGGTCAACAAGTCTGTTATATATCTAATATTCTGCGTGTTAGAAACTGAAGTTTTCGAAAAGCTGAATAAATCCCGAAAGGATTTTATTGTTAGCGTTCTTTGGCATATTTTGAGCATCAAAGGTAAGATTAACTTCCTTCAGTTTGGTCGGTTCAGTTCATTGGGAGAACAAACTTTTCGAAACCAGTTTGAAAAGAAGTTCGATTTTTTTGCTTTCAATAAGCAATTAATTAATCAGGTTGCATCTGGCGAACGCTTAATTGCATTTGATCCAAGTTACATCCCCAAGGCAGGTAAGGCCACATAAGGTAGGGCAAATACTGGTCAGGTGTGGCAAAAGCAGCAAAATGGGGCTTGGATATCTGCGGTTTTGTCGTGGTCGATATTGTCAATAATACGGCACTCCATTTGAACGCATTGCAAACACCTTCGGCTACCGAATTAGTTGGCAAGGGGTTGAATCTTTTGACTTACTATGCAAGTTTGGTAACAGAGAATGCCGAAAAGTTCAAGGAATTTTCGAACTAAATAGTAGCCGACGCTTATTTCTCCAAGAAGCCTTTTGTTGAAGCAGTATTGTCAACAGGGCTACATTTTATTAGTTACCTCCGGGATGATAGCGTGTTGAGATACAAGTATTATGGAGAGCAAACGGGTAAACAAGGAAGACCTAAAGAGTTTGATGATAAGGTAGATGTTAAAAAGCTCGATACCAATTACTTTTCCTTAGACCTGTCAACCGAAGAATTTAAAATCTATTCAGCTGTTGTTAATTCCAAGGCATTCAAAAGAGATATAAAACTTGCTGTTGCTGTTTTCTTTAAAGATGGGAAAGAGATAGCCCGGAAATTATACTTCTCAACCGATTTAGAACAAGAGGGCATAAAAATTGTCCGTTATTATCGTTAACGTTTCCAGATCGAATTTTTATATCGTGATGCCAAGCAGTTTACAGGACTTACTACCTGTCAGGCGAGAAGTGAAAATAAGCTTGATTTCCATTTTAACGCAGCACTTACGGCGGTTAATTTAGCTAAACAAGACTGGTTGTCTAACAAAAATCAAACACGTAAACCATTTTCAATGGCTGATTACAAAACTCTGTTAAACAATACTTTGATGCTCTAACGATTTATGTGCAGGTTCGCTATTAACCCTAACACACCAAAAAATCAAAAAATTGTCAAAGAACTATTGGATTACGGCAAAATTGCCGCTTAAAATTTAACGAAATATTGTATGAAGAGTTTCTAAAATAAAATTGGTATCGACCTGGGTGGCACCAGTTTCCGCGCAGGAAAGGTAGTTGAAGAGAAAATTAATGAATCTCCCCGCTGCAAGCAGACGGGGTATCTTGATGGATTAATTTTAAAACGTTGTTCTACATGCATAGCATAAAGATAAATTGTCATAACTTCTGCATCAGTAAATTCAGGCTATGAATTGTTACTGAACCTAAGATATGAATACACAAGCTCATTTTTGTATATATTATTAATATACAGATGCATAGCAATTATATGAATTCTAGAACCTTAGGAATCATACGATAAGATATAGTTTGGAGACTTGTTATAAAATACTGATATCTATGGTTCTATCAAAATATATTAAACGTAAGTTATTGACAATCTGTAATATAAATTACTGATAACTTTTAAGGGTTTAACCCTTAATTCGCATAGGGTACAAGGTTTGATTTTTGATCAAAAAATAAACTTATATTCTTACAAAGAATAATCAATACTATTGATAAATTTGAAGTCAGGTATAATCAACATTGATTTTGATGTTATTGTATCTTTATACTTGCAATACATTATTTATCAGGCAACTTAAAAAATACATTTCCGATAAAACCAGGCATGATCAAAACAACCTTTCAGACGATATTAACCTCCTTCCGAAAACTTGCTTACTCCGAACGCGACAAAGGCGATAAATTCGAACGATTGATGCAGGCTTATCTGCAAACTGATCCCAAATATGCGTACTTATTCAAAAATGTCTGGCTTTGGAGCGAATTCCATGGAAAGAACGATCTGGGAGGTCAGGATAATGGTATTGATTTAGTTGCTTTAACGATTGAGGGTGATTACTGGGCCATTCAATGTAAATGTTTTCAGGAAGGTACCTATATTGATAAACCTGCTGTTGATTCCTTCCTTTCAACTTCGAGCAGGGAATTTAAAAATGAAAACTATCAAACGGTCAGCTTCTCGCACCGTCTTTGGATTTCAACGACCAATAAGTGGGGCGCCAATGCTACGGAAGCCATCCGAAATCAAAATCCGCCTGTAACGCGATTAAATCTTACCGATTTGCAGGAAGCCCCTGTCGATTGGGGAAAATTACAATTGGGAATCACAGGTGAACATTCGCGCACACCCAAAAAAGAGATTCGTCCACACCAGAAAACGGCATTGGATAATACACATGAACATTTCAAAACTGCTGATCGCGGTAAATTAATCATGGCTTGCGGAACTGGCAAAACCTTTGCATCGCTGCGAATTGCCGAACATGAAACCAATGGCACCGGCCTGATATTGTTTCTCGTCCCTTCTATTTCATTGTTGGGACAAACCTTGCGGGAGTGGACGGCTGATGCCAAAGAGCCCATTAATGCGATCTGTATTTGTTCCGATCCCGAAATTTCGCGCAAGAAATCCAAAAATGATGATTCCGATAGTTTCAGCATTATTGACCTTGCGCTTCCGGCTTCGACCGATGTTAAAAATATTGTGCATCAGTTTAAGCAGTTACGAAAAATCGAAAGTGCCGGTATGACGGTTGTTTTTTCGACCTACCAATCAATTGAAGTCATTGCACGAACGCAAAAAGAATTGATTAAAAAAGCGGACGGTTATGGAGTTTTCGATTTGATTATCTGTGACGAAGCACACCGTACAACGGGAGTGACACTCGACAATGATGATGAATCGGCCTTTGTAAAAGTTCATGATAATGAGTTTCTGAAGGCACGAAAACGGTTGTATATGACCGCCACGCCTCGTCTTTTCAGCGATGATGCGAAAGGTAAAGCGGCACAGGCCGAAGCAATTCTTTGTTCGATGGATGATGTTTCGCTTTATGGCGAAGAAATGTACCGGATTGGTTTTGGCGAAGCTGTTGAACGCGATTTGCTCACTGATTACAAAGTACTGATTTTAACGCTTAGTGATCAAGACGTGCCGCCTGCGGTTCAAAAGATGATTGCCAACGACGAAAACGAAATCAACAGCGACGATGCCTCCAAACTGATTGGTTGCATCAATGCGTTGTCGAAACAAATACTGGGAGATGAAGGAATTCTGAAAGCCTGCGATCCTGAGCCAATGCGCCGGGCTGTCGCTTTTTGCCAGAATATCGCGATCTCAAAAAAGATAACGAACACTTTTAATACGACCACCTCTGTCTATATCAATTCGTTGCCTGAAGCCAAAAAAGAGCAGATGGTATCGGTCGCTTCGGAGCACATCGATGGCACGATGTCGGCACCCAAACGAGATGAACTGCTGGGCTGGCTCAAAGAGGGAGGCGACACACCCAACGAATGTCGTATTTTAACGAATGTGCGATGTTTGAGCGAAGGGGTCGATGTTCCGACACTCGATGCCGTATTGTTTCTTTCGGCACGTAACTCGCAGGTCGATGTTGTACAATCCGTTGGTCGTGTGATGCGTAAATCGCCGGGCAAAAAATATGGTTATATCATTATTCCTGTGGTTGTTCCTTCGGATATCGAAGCCGACAAGGCATTGAATGATAACGAACGTTACAAAGTGGTTTGGACCGTATTGAATGCGCTTCGTGCACACGACGACCGATTCAATGCCACCGTAAACAAGATTGAACTCAACAAAAGCCGGCCTAAGCAAATATTGGTTGGGCGACCGGAATATACTTTCGAAGACGATGGATCGGCCGTTGCTGCAGAACCGCAACCCGGATATACGAACCAGACGATCAATCAGCAAATGGCATTGCAATTCGAGCAATTGCAAAACATTGTTTTTGCGCGGATGGTGCAAAAGGTTGGCACGCGTAATTATTGGGAACAATGGGCGAAGAGTGTGGCCGATATTGCCGAACGTCAGGGCGAACGCATTAACCGGCTGATTAAAGAGGACGTTACCCATCAAAAAGAATTTGCCAATTTTCTGGGTGGTTTGCGTAAAAATATCAATCCAGGTATTACCGAACAGGAAGCCGTGGAAATGCTGTCGCAGCACATCATTACCAAACCGGTTTTTGAGGCCTTGTTTGAAGGATATTCGTTTGTAAAAAACAATCCCATTTCGGTGTCGATGCAAACGATGCTAAACCTGCTCGAAGCCGAATCGATCGAAAAGGATACCGAAACCTTGCAGAAGTTCTACGAATCGGTGAAGATGCGTGCCGCAGGTATCGACAATGCTGAAGGCAAGCAGCGGATTATCATTGAGCTGTACGACAAGTTCTTTAAAACCGCGTTCCCCAAAATGGTTGAAAAACTGGGGATTGTTTATACGCCGGTCGAAGTGGTCGATTTCATTATCCATTCTGTTGACCATGTGTTGCAGAAAGAATTTGGCAGAACCATCTCCGACGAAAACATTCATGTGCTCGATCCATTTACCGGTACGGGAACATTTATTACGCGCTTACTGCAAAGCGGCCTGATTAAACCCGAAGACCTGGAGCGCAAATACAACAACGAAATACATGCCAACGAAATTGTATTGCTGGCCTATTATATCGCTGCCATCAATATCGAAAATGCCTACCACGATTTGGTGCAGACACACAGCCACGTACATACGCATGGTGATGCATCTGAAAATAACGACGAAATTGCGGCTCATGGCTACCAGCCCTTTGATGGTATTTGTTTGACAGATACGTTTCAATTAGGCGAAACCGATGGTAATAAAGAATTATACCCCGAAATGTTTCCGCAAAACTCCGAACGTGTTGAAGCCCAAAAGAAAGCGCCATTGCGTGTTATCATCGGTAATCCGCCCTATTCTGTTGGCCAGAAATCTGCAAATGATAATGCACAAAATCAAAGTTATCCGGTATTAGATGCGAAAATCGCGAATTCTTATGCGAAAGAATCATCTGCGGGACTCAACAAATCGCTTTATGATGCTTATATAAAAGCGTTTCGTTGGTCTTCAGACAGTTTAGACAAAGAGCATGGTGGTATTATTGCTTTTGTGTCAAATGGAGCCTGGCTTGACGGTAACAGTACTGATGGTTTCCGGAAATGTTTGGAAAAAGAGTTTTCTGCGATCTATGTTTTCGATTTGCGTGGAAACCAACGTACAAGCGGTGAATTGTCACGCAAAGAAGGGGGTAAAATATTTGGTTCCGGTTCGCGCACCCCAATTGCGATTACTTTATTAGTGAAGAAACCTGAAAACAATATAGAAGCACAAATTTTTTACTATGATATCGGTGATTATCTTTCCCGAGAAGAAAAACTCACAATCATTCATAAATTAGGTTCGGTAGCTAATCCTGAAATGAATTGGCAAACTCTAAGTCCAAATGAACATGGCGATTGGCTCAATCAGCGTAATGATGTATTTAATACATTTATCCCTATTGAGCCAGAAAAAAAGTTTGAGTTAAGATCTAATTCTTTTTTTGCAATAAATGGACCTGGAATATCTTCTGGTAGAGATTTTTGGGTTTACAATTTTTCAAAGTTTGTAGTGAGAAAGAATGTGATTCAGACAATTGATTTTTATAATGAACAGAAAGACGCATACATTCTGGCCAAACAGAAAAATGGATCAATAAAATCGGCGGATTTTATTGATAATGATTTGAAAAAAATTAGTTGGACAGTTAATCTCAAAAATGATTTAGAAAAAGGAATTACCCATAAAAATCAAAAAGACAAAATTCTTAAAGGCAATTATCGACCATTTGCAATGCACTTTATCTATTATGACAAATCTCTAATAGAACGCCCCGGTCTTAATCGCATTTTCTTTCCTAATTCAATCGTAAATAATCTTTTAATAAGCCTGTCAGGAATTGGATCAAGCAAAGATTTCTCTGTCCTAATTTCCGATAAACTAACTTCATATGATCTTTTGGAAAAAACGCAATGTTTTCCTCTTTATTATTATGAAGAACGCCAAAAACAAAGTCCTGGTTTATTTGATGAAGCAGGTGAAAGTGAATATATAAGAAGAGATGGCGTTTCGGATTTTATTTTTAAGCAAGCCCGCAAAGCTTATGGTAATATGGTCGGCAAAGAGGATATTTTCTATTATGTGTATGGTTTTCTGCATTGCCCCGAATACCGTTTGCGATTTGCCAACGACCTGAAAAAGATGTTGCCACGCATCCCGTTGGTCGATGATGCCAAAGATTTCTGGTCATTCAGTAAAGCCGGTCGCAAACTGGCGGAACTCCATATCAATTACGAAAGCGTTCCACCTGATACAACCTGTCAGGTTTCCGAATTCCTGTCAGGTTTGACGGATCATTACCGCGTAGAAAAGATGCGTTTCCCCAAAAAAGACCAAAAGGATACGATCTTTTACAACAGCAATATCACCATCAGCAATATACCTGCCGAAGCCTACGAATACATCGTCAACGGCAAAAGCGCCATCGAATGGATTATGGAGCGGTACCAAATCACCACGCACAAAGAGAGTGGCATCCGCAACGATCCCAACGACTGGGCCACCGAAGTGGGTAATCCTCGATATATCCTCGATTTATTACTAAGCATTATCAATGTGAGTGTGCAAACGGTACAGATTGTGAAGGGATTGTCGGAGGTGAGGTTTGAATGAAGAATTACTAACAACTAAATATAAATGTTATGGCAAAAGAACTAAAACGAATTGGAAGCAATATTGATCTGAAAGGGATTATAATTCATCAAGTTGTAAAAGTTGCGGGAGAAAGATACGCGAAAGTAAAAAGCGCATCGAAATTAATAGAAATTGAAGAGAAGGAAAAATTATTTATAGGCAGAATAAACAAGGCCTATTATAGGAAGTCAAGCCCCATATATGGTATTTTTGGGAATGAAGATGCAACTTTTAAAAATCTTCTCAATGAATACAATGAAAATAGCGACTTTTATTCTTTTTCTGTTAATGCACTAGCCCACTACAAAATAGTAATAGAAAAATCGGTTCCTGCAACAGGTGGATTTGTTATTTTTGCTCATTTTTTAAATACAGAGAATAATAATGATTATATGCTTGTGTTGACTATCACCAATAAAGAAGGATATGTTGTAAGTGAAGATGATTTGACGATAATGGATATTAAGAATTTGGACTTAAGCAAGGTAGATGTTGCTTGCATGATAAATCTGACAAAATGGAGAAATATTGAAGCGGGAATTGATAAGGTTAGTAAAACTTATTTGTCTTTTGTGAAAGGGAACAAAGATATTAGTTATTATTTTATGTCATTCATTGATTGCGACAATAAAACAACAGGTTCTGAATCGACAAAAAGATTGACAACTGCTTTGGACGCCTATAGTAATGAAAAAAATTATGATAGAAGTACTAAAATTAGAAAGAGGAACGAGATTTTTCAATATTGTGTGGACTGTATTGACAAAAAAGTCGAAATACAATTATCAGCTATCTCTGCTCTTTTAGATGCTGAAAATCCGAAAGATTTTCAAAAATTTGCTGCGGATGAGAAATATGGTGTAAGCTCTTCCATAAGTGGAGATAAATCAAAATTAAGAACGATGAAATTTGTTTTGTATAAGGATAAAACGATGACTGTCGAATTTGATTGTAGCCTACTCGGCCATAACATAATTTACAATTCTCAAAAAAAAGAATTAACAATTAAAAATTTGCCACAAGATTTAATAAATCAAATTCCTTAATAAAATGCTTCACAAAATTGTTGATATTATTAAAAGCTCAACATATCAAATTAAAGATGGTACTTTATTCTGCAATGATTATATTATTGTAGACTTGGATTGTATTGAGTTTCTTGAAGCAAAAAATATCACTGAAAATATTCTTAATACAAAGCAAGTTGGTGATAGAATTAATTTAGAACTATCTTTAGCTCATTTAAATTCAATTGGTTACTATGAGGATTGTGAAACTTTTATTTTGAAAAATAAATATTGTTCATCAACTGAAGTTTACTATATTGAGGAAATAAAGTGTTTTAGTTCAGCATCAAATGCATTTATCCATAAATATTTGAGCGTTATTAACCTAATTTGTGCAATAAAAAATATCGCTAAGCACACCTATACAGATGCAGATATTGAAAATTCAATTGTTTTCAGAGAGGATCAGTTTTTATTTCTCCCTTTTAAATATGATTCTTCTGATATTATAATGATAAACAGTAATGATATTGATAAACTTAACTCAATATCAAATGTTTTGCTAGAGGCAAATACTGAGAAGAAACTATTGTTTATTAATGAATTAGTTGATTTTCTAAATCGAAAGGAAGAGAATAATAGATTTAAATTTTTATTATCGCAGTACATTGATTTTTATGAAAAGTGTAACAATGCGTATCAATTCTATTTAAGCGATTTCTCATATCACAAACTTAAAATTGAATTAGATTCGAAGGCCTTGGATTATACCCAAAGGATACAGTCAGTAATCAACGAATCACAGACAAAATTAATTGCTATCCCTACGGCTTTTGTCCTAGTATTTGCAGCATTCGATTTTGTAGATTTATTTGCAATAAAGAATGTGTCAGTTATGTTAAGTTTGATTATTTTTGCGATATTAATCCAACTATTTTTAAATAATCAAAAAAGCACATTGAATTTTATTCGGGAGAATATTCTTTCTTATAAAGAAATTTTCAACAACAATAAAATCGATGAAATTTCAAGTAAATTTTCCTTGGTAGACAAAGAATTACAAAAACAAAGAAATCGCTTGGGTATTGTAGAGGTAATTCTTTGGCTAATTCCTTTCGCCTTGATTTGTTTGTGGTTGTTTTTAATTGATTTTCAGACTATTTCCTGTCTCTTATACTTATTATTTATAATAATTGTGGTTGTCCAAAAAATATTTATAAGATGATGGATTTTAGTAACTCTCAACTTTCCGATATTGCGATACATAACATCGGAAATAAAATTAATAATGAATCTTGCAAATATTCGTCTTCTGAAACAGTTGCAAACGAAGAATTGAAAAAATTGTTATTGTACTATTTTATTACACCTTTTAAGAATAACGAGTATTATACTCTTTTTCACGAAACAGACTTAAGACTCAATGAAGTATATACATACGTTTCTGAAATTTTCGACAATTCAGAATCTTTTTTCGAGCAGTCGGTAAACTTCGCCAAACACCTTTATGAGCAAAGTGTTCACCCAAAAATTAAAGGTGGTGAGTTTTACACAGTTTATTTTAAAGATTGTATCATTGATGGAATCACCACTGATGCGGTTGGCTTATTCAAATCAGAAAACAAGGATACTTTTTTGAAAGTGTATCCTTCGGGCGACGGATTTGAGATTGAGAGCGAAAAAGGCGTGAATATCAATAAGCTGGATAAAGGTTGCCTGATATTCAATATCGAGATAGAAAAAGGTTATGTGGTTGCAGTTGTTGATAATATCAACAAAGGGACCGAAGCACGATATTGGATGGATGATTTTCTACATGTACGGCAACGCAAAGATGAATATTACAATACGCAAAACATTCTGACACTTTGCAAAAACTTTGTCACCAAAGAGCTTTCCCAGCAGTTTGAAGTTTCTAAAGCTGATCAGGTGGATTTTCTAAATAAATCAATTCAATTTTTCAAGGAAAAAGAGAGTTTCGATATGGTTGAATTTGTCAACGAAGTAATCGAGCAACCGGATTTGATTCAATGCTTCAATAATTATAAAAACGATTTTCAAAAAGATCGGGAAATCGACCTTTCCGATAATTTTGTAATCTCGGAATCAGCAGTAAAGAAACAAGCCCGTTCGATTAAAAGCATCATCAAACTGGATAAGAATTTCCACATCTATGTCCATGGTCACCGCGAATTAATTGAGCAAGGCGTAGATGAACAGGGACGGAAATTTTACAAGATTTATTACAGCGAGGAATCGTAAGTTTTAGATACTTGAGACAGAACTTGTTTGTAGAAAGAGATCTAACAAAGAGTATTCAATCCCAAAGACTGTGCCTCCGAAGTGGACAATCACAGTCATATACTGAACTTGTTGCTAAACATTACCAATGTGAGTATACAAACGACGTAGATTGTAAAGGGGTTGCTGGAGGTGAGGTTTGAGTGATTTTAGTCATTGTGATTTATTTAATACCAGAAATAATGGAAGAAGATAAAAAGTACATATTCTTGCAAAATGGATATACAATAGCATTCGATACTCAAGATTGTTTTGTAAATGGAGAAAAAAGAACTAAGGAACTAGAAGAAAAACGATCTTCAAAAGAAATTGCAAATGCTTTAAAGAAAAATTCCTATGACAACTTTTTTAGGAAGCATTCCAAAAATCTTGTGGTTCTTACGGCGGCTGGAACTTCATTAGATAACGGGATTGTTCCTGGCATGACTCGGATTGAGTTATGGAAACATTCAAAATCAGAAATCAAAGAGCTGATTAAAGTATTGCTACCATGCAGTAAAAAAATAAAAGAAATTGTAAAAACTAAAGATATTGAAGCTTTTTTATCTCATATTATGCTCTATGAAAAAGTAAATGAAGATATAAGAGATATAATTATTCCGCTGAGAAAAAAACTTGAGGAAAAAATAAAAGAAGCCTGTAGTCTTCTTTTAGATAAATTATCCGCTCCGCACAAAACTTTTTTAGATAAGATAACCGCACGGAAACCAAGTGATCCAAGAGTTCAGCTTTTTACTACAAACTATGATACGCTATTTGAGCAAGCTGCTAATGAGGGCGGATTTGTTATAATTGATGGTTTTTCGTTTACACACCCACGGGAATTTTCCGGAAGGTATTTTGATTATGACATTGTACACAGGGAAAAGACTAGAATTAAGCAGGAAGAAAGCTTTGTACCTAAAGTTCTCCATCTATATAAGTTGCATGGATCGTTAAACTGGGAAAAAGATACTGATGGAAAAATTACTCAAAAAGATAATCCAAATTCACCTTTAATCATCTATCCTGCGTCTGAGAAATATGAGAGTTCGTATGAACAACCATATTTTGAAATGATGTCCCGGTTTCAGCAAGCCTTGCGGAAAGAAGATACATTACTTATTGTTATTGGTTTTGGTTTTCAGGACAAACATATTCAAAATGTTATCATTGAAGCAGTAGCTCAAAATCCAAGTTTTCAACTGGTAATTGTCAATTATAATGTTAATGAAAAATTAGAAACGACCAATCTGGAAGTATTTTTCAAGAATGTTGAATCAATGGAAGTCAAACGCAAAGTGACGATCTTGTTTGATAAATTCAGTGATTTTACAAACAATTATCCAGAGAATAGAACTTACATTAAACAAGATAATAATGAACCCATTCAGTCATAATTACTTCTTAGGTTATATCAATGAAGTAACACCACAGTATTTAAAGGTACATTTCCCATCGTCTAATTTGTTGGATAAGTTTCTTCATGAAGGGATTCATTATGCCGGAGGAAATGTTGGAAATTTTGTTGTGATTGAAGGTGAAGAGTATGGTTTTTTGGCTCGTATTATTGAATTAAACTTACCCAATAGCGAGAGAATTGAAATTAGTGAAAAAGCAATCCACCATGAAGAAACAGAATTTCACCCTTCTGGAAAAGCTGAACTTCTGTTAAGCTTTAGTGTATTCGAACCACAAAAAACAGAAAAAACAGTTTCAAGATATCCATCCATAGGTGCAAAAGTTTATGCCTGTTCAGATGAGCAAATTGAGATCTATGTAAAAGAGTTTGGGAAAAAAGAGAACGATATCAATAATGTCTATGCCGAAATCGGAAAACTCACATCAAATAATGCAAAATGCAATGTTTCATTGAATGCACTCTTTGGAAGGCATTGTGCAGTTGTTGGCACAACAGGAGGTGGAAAAAGTTGGACTATTGCAAAACTTATAGAATCAATAGTAAAAAATACAGATAACAAGGTTATATTGATTGATGCAACGGGAGAGTATGAAAAATTGAATTCTAAATCGCTGAAACTAGGCGTTGACTCATATTTCCCTTACCAAAACTTGACAATTCCTGATCTGTTTTTTCTATTGCGTCCCACAGGACAGTCTCAGCGGCCTGTATTATTAGAAGCAATCCGATCATTAAAAATGCGAAGGCTATTAAATGTCCAATGTAGAAATGAAAGTAGAAATATTGTTGAAAAAGCTGAAAAATTCAAAAACACAGTAACGCAATTCTACCAAAAGAATATTAAGCTCATAGAAGACAACAGTTGTAATTTTGATATTAATTTTCTCATTCCGCAAATTAAAGAAGAATGTGTATATCCATCCGGTTACACTGACAAACAACCAGATCCTACAAAATGGGGAGGATATGATCCAAAAACATATGATTATCAAACCTCATTAATAAGTAGGATAACTGACTTAATTAATACGGAGATCTATAATAACCTTTTAGGATTTAATGAAACTCCAGATGGATGTTCTTCGATTATCGATGTTCTTAATGGATTCCTTGATCCTAAAGATGCCGTTAATCAGATACTTCGAATTAGCTTTGAAGAAATACCATCTTCTTTTTCAGCAAAGGAAATTATTTCAAATGCTCTTGCATCATTTCTCTTAAATAAGGCAAGAAATAAGTTTTTTGTAAAATCACAACCTATTATACTAATAATAGATGAGGCTCACCAATTTTTGAATAAAAATATAAAGGATGAATTTTTTGAGAATCAGACATTAGACGCTTTTGATTTAATTGCTAAAGAATGCAGAAAATACGGATTGTTCCTTTGTTTAGCTACCCAAATGCCGCGTGATATACCAATCGGAACGCTGAGTCAGATGGGTACTTTCATTGTTCATCGGCTTATTAATGAACAGGACAAAAAGGCAATAGAGAATGCTGCATCATCGGCCAACAGAAGTGCGTTATCATTTTTACCAATTTTAGGAGAGGGTGAGGCTTTGCTTGTAGGGGTTGATTTTCCAATGCCATTATTAGTTAAGATTAATGAGCCAGACAAAAAACCGGAATCAAATACCCCGAGACTAAAAAAGAAAAAAGAAGAAGAAAAAAGTGATATGAAAAGGAATAATTTTTAAAATAAGGGATTAAATATGGAAGAAACTTTATTTGAACCGAATGGTACACCTGTTGCGTATTTGGCCTATGATGATGAAAATACGGTCTATTTATGGAACGGTCAGCCAGTCGCTTATTTAGCAAATGATCATTTACTGTATGGTTTTAATGGAGTACATCTTGGTTGGTACGAAAATGGCATTATTTGGGATTTAAATGGGTATCGTGTCGGCTTTAACGCGAAGACATTACTATGCTATGCTAAATATGAACCATATAAATTGTATAAAACTTATAAACCTTACAAAGCATATCAAAGTTACGCCAAGTATAAACCTTATTATAAAACAAGTAAATCTGACATAACCCTTCGCCAGTTTTTACATAGTGGTTCAAAATAACATTATATGCATCATCAAACTGGATAAGAATTTCCATATCTATGTCCACGGTCATCGCGAATTAATTGAGCAAGGCGTGGATGAACAGGGGCGGAAGTTTTACAAGATAAATTACAGCGAGGAATCGTAATACGATTATTGAAATGAACTACCCCACCGCGAGTGGCCGGGGAATTAACCCAAAAGAGATTAAACCTGATTTTTGATCCGATTAAAATAAATCAAACATTTTCCACAAAACCATATTTGCTGTCTTTTGTTTGAAATAAAATATTTTCCACATTTAGCTGTTTGCTGTCTTTTGTTTGAATTTTTATTATCTTTGCAAAGTAAAGCAAATAAATACATTGACTAAAGACTTCGTCATAGGACAACTAAGAAAAGAATTTAGGGAAAGGGAATCCTTTTCCAGAGAAGAACTCTTTGATTTCTATAGGCGTACTGAACCCGATTTAAAGGAAACTACATTCAGATGGAGGATTTATAATCTTAAATCAAAGCAGCAAATTAACACTATTTCACGTGGGCTTTTCACTCTCTCATTTAAACCAGCTTTCGAACCTGTGATTGGAGAAACCGAAAGGAAAATTTACATAAAGATTGAAAAACAATTTCCAGACTTAAAGCAATGTATTTGGTCAACCAAAATAGTGAATGAATTTATGCTTCATATTCCTGGAAGGTTCATTACCATTTTACAGGTTGAGAAAGATGCACTTGAACCAATTTATGAATACTTGAAAGAGCAAAACTTCAGAAACGTTTATATCCAACCTGAGGAAAAAGAAATTGAACGCTACATCTATGAAACTGAATCGGCAATAATTTTGCAATCGTTGATCTCTAAGGCACCTACTCAAAAAATAAAAAAAATCACTACCACTACAATTGAAAAAATGTTAGTTGACTTGTATTGTGATAAAAAATTATTTAGTGCTTTCCACGGCAGTGAATTGATTCACATTGTTAACAATGCTTACAATCGCTATTCTATTGACTTTACCAAGCTTTTGGGTTATGCAAAACGAAGAAGAAGGGAAATTGATATTACGGAGTTTTTAACCGACAAAACTGACATTCCAAAAAGTATCTTGAATGATTGACATTACATCACTCTCTGCAGATTGGTTAGCGGATAAAAGAAAAAAATACAATAGTGATCCCAACCTCATGGAAAGCATGGTTCATGCGTTGTATTTACTGGAGAAGCTAAAACTTACAGGTTTGGATTTTGTTTTCAAAGGTGGTACAAGTTTGGTTTTGCTCATGGAACAGCCAAAAAGATTTTCGGTTGACGTTGACATAATTGTTAATCCTTCGGTAACAAAAGATGAATTAGAGGAGTATCTTTCAAAGATTGCAGGATCAAGTGCTTTCATCCGAATGGAGCTGGATGAACGAAGAAGTTACAAATCGGGAATTCCAAAAGCCCATTACAAGTTCATTTTTAATTCAAATTTCTCACTTCGTAATAAAGAAGGGAATGTAGTGTCAAACCCTGAGAGAGAAATTTTACTAGATATACTTTTTGCGGACAATCATTATGCAACTTTGGTTGAAAGACCGATTCAAACGGAATGGTTGATTCAAAAGGATGAACCCATATTCGTTACTACACCAGACATTAATTCGATAACCGGCGATAAACTCACTGCTTTTGCACCCAATACTACAGGTATTCTCTATGGCCTCGAAAAGGAAAAGGAAATTCTGAAACAGTTGTTTGATGTTGGTTGTCTGTTTGATTTACTGACAGATCTGGAGATTTTTAAAAAATCATTTTTGAAATACGTCAAGGGAGAGATTGAATATAGGTCTGAGAGAAAGATCGATTCATCTGAACAAGTATTGCATGACATTATTGATACTGCACTTTTGATTGCCAAAAAGGATGTGTTGAAAAATGCTGACGACATAGCAAAATTTAATGAGATCAAATTAGGTCTTAATCAATTTGGGCACTTCGTTTATGTTGGGAAGTTTGGAATTTTGGAAGCCCAGGTAGCAAGTGCAAAAGCAGCCTACCTGGCTGTAATAATTCTTTCTGATTACAAAGGAGATCTGGAAAGGTTTAACCCATCAATTCCGTTGTCTGATTATCTGATAACTAAACCTGAATTTAATTTTTTGAACAAGCGTTTGAAATTTGTGGCTCGTGGAGAAGCTCTTTTTTATTGGTTCCAAACGATCAATCTATTGTTTTCAAAGGCTTAATAAATACATCGTTTTCAAGAATTGATCGAATTTACTGCGGAATATTGACACTTCATCATCCTTAAAATTGTTATATTTGTGCCTTCCTACCGCCAGTGGGGTTTTAGACTTTTTTAATAATATCTAAAACCTTTAATCCATGATTATTAATGAAAAACAACAGCCCAATGATCCTATTGTTGGGTGTGAATATGTGTTTCCGGGCGATATTGATTTGGAGACGCAGATTGGTTCGAATAAAATATCGGTTACGCTCGTTACCGGTAAAGTGTGGCATCCTGTTTATTTCACTCCGGGAAGTGCCCTATTGACTACCCAGGAAAGTATGCCTCCTTCCGGAAGGCTAATCGAAAGCAAATTTGAAATGAAAATACCAGGAGGTTCAGCTGAGTTATTAGCCGAACTTAATCGTATTTGTGGTCGGTCGATTGTGCTGAAACTGACTTTTGAGAGTGGAAACGCTATTATTTGCGGTGGAAAGAATCGCAAACTAAGGTTGCTTGCTTCGGCAACACTGAGTACACAAAAGGTGAATGTGCTCGGGTTTGAGTATAAAAGCACGAAGGATTTTATGTGGTTAAATAAATAGGGACGGGCACATAGGGCAGCTCATAAATTATATAAGAATATGGCATCACAATATTTTATCGTTTTAAAACTTGATCCTCACTACCAAAGGTTTTTGAGGAGTCATTTTACATGTGAATCGGAAGTTTTTGAGTTTCCGGCACGACATCGTTTTAACACCATGCTTGAGCACTTTGTAAGTACAAAACCTCATGGATATGTAGATCCAGAGAGCGATGGTTATTTGTTTAAGATCGCACTTCCGAATTTTGAATATAAGAATCCTGCCCATTTCAGGTATCTCTCAAAGGTAAAAGAGATGGTATTCAAGGCAAAGATCAAAGAGTATTACGATTGGATCATCCAGGAGCGCATCGGAAAATTAATGAAACGTGCTGAGAAACGCGAGGACGGTAACATGATTACATTAGACCGGCAGCAATGCACGATTGTGTTAATTGATGAGTTTGGATTTGATTCGGATGACCGGGATTCTTTCGACCGTTTATACAAGTTGTTTACCCGGTATAAAAAGAAGGAGATCAACCGGAGGTTTATCACAAATAAAAAAGTGAAAAATAAAATGTAGAGGTGCATGGTGTGCGCCTTAATAGGATGCGGATTGCCTTTTAAAAAGGACAACCCACATAGGGCAGCCCATAGATTGTCAATATGTGTTAAAACAACAACAGGATAGGTAATTTAAGCTGATGGTTAGAGAATTAGCTTAATATCAAGGATCGTTAAAACCAGTGATAATTTTAAATCGGGTGTAATGTATTGATAATATCTGACTGAAATTTCATCGGGAGCAGGGATCGAAAGATTTCCTGCTCCTCATGTTTTTGGGATGTGATGCAATCAGGAAGGAACATGGTGATTACAAAATGAGCGATGCGGTGAAATACCTCCTTTGCCACAGGGAGTGGCTTGCTTCTGTTCGTGGTATTAAATCTTCCATCTCCAGCTAAGAGACAAAGGTCTTTGGATAAACACTGATTACACAATTTCAGGAATTAATTTAACAAATAAATTGCACCCCATATTCCCCCTATTAAAACAATCACGGCCAATATGATATCGGTAGCCTTTTGCTTGTTGGTGGCGGGAGGCACAGGAGGAATAATTTCCGGCGGTAATTTGTTGACCTGCATCATAAAAAACAGGTTGATTATTTGCTGATCATTGTCGTACTCGATCGCGGTTTTATCTCCACCCATCCGCACTACATTTCCAGTGAAATAGGCATGGTGCTGCTGAATTCTTGGCAGACTGGCGTTGTAGTCTGCACGGTTAAATTGGAAAACTTTTCGTGTATCTGACATATCCTGATAGTATTAGAATTGTTTAACGTAAGCGCCAACCTGGTGTCCAATGTCGGCAAGTTGTTTTGTGTTGTTGTAGTATAGCATGTAACTATCCGATTTTGGAGTAAGACGGAATATCCTGCAGTTATTCTTGTTGACAATGTATCGGAACATGGCCGGGTCAATAGAGTAACTCGCAACGCTGATATTGACTGATTGTTTGAGATTTTCGATGTCAGGTGGCGTGGTAGTATTCTGGCAGTTTACCGAACAATAAAACTGATTACCACGACGAACCAACTCGGAGGAACACTGCGGACAATGAGTAAGGAGTTCACTTTTTGTTTCACCATCTGTAAAACCTACAATCCGGGCAACTCGGGTTCCTACACGACGGATATCTATTGTTTGCCCGATGCTTATGTCCATATTTGGGAAGAATGCTGGAAATGGAATTTTACTGATCACCTCGTTGTTAATCACTATCGGATTTATGAATAACGTATGGCCAACACATCCATTTGCAGCCACTTTACCACCGATTCCTGCAATGATGCCCTGATGTATTTCCTTGTCAAATTTCCACGAAATGGCCCAGTTAACATTCCTCGATGTATGCCCTTCTGCCTGACATATTAAGAGATAGTTGTGTTTGAAAACAATCCCGTCTGCGGGAATGTCTTTCATTGAGGATACTTTGTCGGATGACCAGTTGGGATCAGTTTTAATAATCCGTTTAATGGTTGCAACATCGAAGGTAACTGGTGTTTCGAAGTGATTGTTTTTGAGCCATTCAATATTATCAGAATGGGTTGATCCGGCAATGCCATCGGTGAGATGGTAGGCTACAAACCTTAGTTGCCTTTTGGCACACCTGACACTTTGTTTAATCTTAATCGTATTGATGGCCACTGCAACCGGTGACTTCACATTTTCTCCCAGTGACTTCAATCGTTTCAATTCAGAATAGGGGCAATATACTTCGCCACGAATCTCAATTGTTTCGAGTGTATTGACGGTGTATGGAATTTTACTGAATGTACGGATGTTGGCAGTAACATCAATGCCCTTGTATCCATCGCCCCTGGTTACCGCTTTGAACAGCTTCCCGTCTTTGTAAATCAGGTTCACTCCTACCCCATCGTATTTGAGCTGAGCAATTGACTCGAAGCCTGTTATGAATTCTTCAATCTGGGATAATGTTTGTACTGAATTGACCGACAGCATTGGTGAGAGGTGGCTGATCGTCCCGAAGGAATTGGCAAGATCGGATCCAACCCGTGAGGTTGGCGAGTCAGGATTGTAGAATTCGGGGTAATCATTTTCAAGTTCTTTCAGCTTCAGGAACATCCTATCAAATACGGCATCGGATATTTCAGGATCAGCCAGTGCGTAGTATTGCTGGTTGTGATGATCGATAGTGTCGCGGAGATTCTTTATACGATCTTTCATAATGAAGGGATTAGTAAATGAATAGATATTCACACAGGATTGCCCATACTGATGGAGATCAGATTAATGCAGGGGTAATTGTTTTGAGTATTTGATCCACCGATATCGTGATAGGCTCATGATTAATGATGGTGACTCCTGATCCGTTTGATAGCATAACCCAACCACTGTCGATTAATCCTAACAGGTCGAGAATCTGGTTTGGTATAGATGCGATTAATTGCCGGTTTATACGCATTTTAATGGATGGATGTGTTCCTGTGCAAACGGATACGACCATTCCCACATCAGGAATATTTCGGAAGATCATTGAAGACAACCGGCGACCAGTGGTGTTGATTATGATTTTAGTTGTGCCAATTATTTCAACCGGTAACGCAGCAAGATCTATCGGATCCATTGTTTTAAGGTCCGCCCGGTATCGGGTTATAGAGTGAAACTTTAAGATGCCGTACTCATAAGTGTTTGGTTCAAATTTCTTGGCCACTCCTTCGCAAAGAATATTGAAAAAGATAAGACCTGCATTTTTACTGTCATTTTCTGCAATAAATGATAGTGCCCATTTGAGTGAACCATATCCATAATGGTAGGTTTCGTCACCAGGCTGATCTGCAAGTTGGCAATAATCGACAATGAAGTCGGATACAATTTCGGGATGATGTTTCTGCAATGGTGCAAGTAGATAAGATAATTTAAGCATGTTGATTGAATACTAAATGAAAAAATAAAAGCGATCTAATAGGATCGCCTGAACATTTATGATAAGTATTTGATTAATACTTCGAGGTCGGGGTCAGTGCTTTCGTCGTGATTCCAAAAAGCCCAAAGTTCGAGCTGCAGGATGGCGACCTGTGCTGATGTCAGCGATTTAAGTTTGTTGATTAATTCGTCGGGATTGGCACCATTCCTGGACGTTGAATTCTGGTATTTTTCGGCATCTTCGGTTTGCGTAATAAATACCGAAGGGTTACACTGAATTTTCCATGCAGGTGTCAGACCTTTAAAGTTGTTAGCCATTGTGATTATCTCTGCTCGGGTAAACCGCCCTTTTAATTCGTGGATAGTTGTCCGACGAAGCCACAGCATTACTTCGACTGTTGCTTGACCAGCTTTTGTTGGTTTTGTGCTGATCTCGGAAAGCATAGTGTATAGCTCATCTTCGAGCCTGATTGATACGTTTTTCATATTTATAAAATTAAAGTTTTACAAATGTAAGAAAATGTTTTATTAAATGATTACATATTGTAATCATTTAATAAAACATTTTCAAAATACAATCATTCCGTATTCTCTTACATGTTCGGTGCCTTTTCGTTTTGCATCCGTTTTACGTGGCAGCGCCCAACCTTTGATTTCGGCTACACGGTAATTGAACCGTTCCCAAACCTTATCGTTGGTAAACTCGAAGTGCATGGTGCCTTTCTTATATCCGCGAATGCGAAAGAATCCCCATTCATACCATTTGCCCCATTCACAATTCATTTTTGAAATAAAAGTTTGAAGATTCGTGGTTACTGCGTAATCGGTTCCCGTCAGATAACATAGCGCTTTAACTATATCGTCAAGGGAGTAATTAGATCCGTAGCCAACATCGACTTTTTCTTTGGGCCATTTGGCATCATACCTGCAAATATGTGGTTTGATAAACCGGCGATTGATTTTATAATCACTATTGGTTTTCCACTTTTCGCCAGCTGTACTGTTTTCACTTGAAAAGCTACATATTTCGTCAAAGGCTTCAACCAACACCCGATCCATCCGCTCTTTATGTGTACCCTGAATCATTTGCAACATCTTATAAACGTTTGGTACAGTGAAAGGAACGTTTGATTGTTTTTCGACAAAAGCATTCAGTTCACCAATTAATTTTTGGGTGATGAATTTTGCCATCTTCATTTTATTGAATACACATTGCCACGATGATTTTTGAAGTTCTTTCTTAAAAGTATCGCGGTCGATCGCATTATAACTATTGTTACGCCCCGTACGATGGGCACCGAAAACAATATCTAATCCCGAGCTGATCGGCGCAATAACTTTGTTCATATTATCGGAAGCCTCAATAACTTCGTTGAACATCTTAACGGCTCCAATATACCTATTGACAATATCTACAATATCGTTGTAGGGCATTAGACCATTTTCCTGACGCTGGTATTCTTCGAACATATCGAAGTATCCTTCAAATTCGGTTTCGGTAGAAACTCGCGGTTTGAAAAGATGAACAAGACCAATTGTAACGTCGGTTTTGCGCTCAGCAGTGGTGAACACTTCGCCTAAATTTTCGCTATTACCAAAGTTTTTGACAATATCGGAAAGCTGTTCGCGGGACCGGTTCCAACGGTTTTCGAGTGTTTGATAATTGCACAGTGCAATGATTTCGCATCCTTCGGGTGCAATGGCCCAGGCATGGAGAATGTGCTTTTCGTCTGCTGAAAATGGAGGATTCATAATGATGCAGTCAATGTGGCTGATCTCTTCGGGTATAACTTCAAGAAAATCGGTATGAAGCAGCCGACATTTGGTTGCTACAATCGTAGCCAGGTTGGGATCTTTTTCGCAGGCCAGAACGTTTGCGCCATATAACTGAAGGTAATCGACAATATTTCCTTTGCCGGCTGAAGGTTCGAGAATAATACGGCCATTCAATTCTAATCCGTAACACATTTGAGCTATTACGGCATTTGGTGTGGGGTAGAAGTCTGGGGAGAACATACTGGGTTGAATATTAAATGATTGATTAAATATTATTAGTGGGCAGTCACGCTGGACTGCCCCTATCATTACACCTCTTCTTCGGGTATATGTAATCCTTTGCGGATTATTTCGATTCCAATTCCGTATATGTCGTCGCCACAAATATCGAACGCCTGCCTCATTTTTTCATTAAGCAGGACTGATGTTTCAGGATCAAAGCAGGGTTCGCCGGTTTCGAAGTTCACGTATTCTTCAAATGGATCGTCAGGATGGATTGAAATATGGAGACCATCGATCAAATGTTCAAACCAGCGTTTCACATCCATTGCATCTTCCAATTCAGGAAGCAAATCGCACCGGCCATAAGTCTGGTTATAGAATGCATCGCCAATAGCATTCAGGAAGTTTTCCAAACCATCGCGCTCATCCTGAAAAGAATCAATACCGGCAGTGTATTCCCTGAAGGCGTAACGTTGTTTTTCGAACAGGTGAAGATTCACATTCGGGATAGTAATTGTTACGCTGGTATAGTCTTCTTTTATTGGGAGTATCCGAATGATATTTGGTGTTTTTTTCAATTCAATTTTAACCGGCTCGTCTAAATCTCCACCGGCGCGAAGTATTGCAACCTCGTCTCTCCATCCGTGACAAGGTTCTTCGTAGATGCCATCTTTGGCCCAATAACCAATATCGAGAATATCCAATTCATCCGGCATTTCAGTAACGCCATAAAACTTTTTGTATTCTATAAGATCAAAGCGGTCGATCTGTGGACAATCGGTGCATCCACAAAGTTTAGATTCTCCATCGATTACTAAACCGGTTTCAGATCCATATACAATTGATCCGTGCGATGAGCGTGCTGTGATTTTCATATTGATTTGATTTTTAAATTAATTGAGTTGATCGAATTCGTCTTTAGTAATAATTGCATATTTTTCCCAACCGTCACCAGCGCAAAGAATTTCGGATACACTTGTATTGGCTGAAAATTCAATAAGCTCATAAGCGCAAACTTCATTATCTTCAATGTCCTGACTTAGACCATCAACGCCGCCTTCATCATAAGAATTTACAGCTTCGGCACCAAATAAAACGTAGGTGGATTCAACCTCCCTCGTCCCCTCCAGAGGAACGGTGAAAGCAGCAATGAATTCGTTGGCTGGTTTATTTGTCCAAATAGGGCCATCGCCTTTTTCGTTACTGCAATAGAGTTCAATGGTTTCCTGACCACCATTATCTTCCGGCGTAAGTGTTTCTTCGCTGTTTTCGACTTCGTTATAATCAAGATCGGCGTAAGTTTCAAACAGGTCGTCAATACCTAATTCGCCGAATTCGAGTACTTTGATAATTTCTTCTTTGGTTGCGCTTTCGGGTAATTCGATACGTTTCCAGACTGATACTTTTACATCTATGTGCATGATATTGAATTTTAAAGATTTGAGAATGAAAAAGGGCAACCACAAAGGATTGCCCGTACGATTTAAGAGGCGATCAATTGCCTAATTGCGGCTTCGCGCTTTTTGGAGAATACCCATCCGGATGCCGGTTGATCGATGTATTTAAGGTGCCGGTTGAATACGCCGTGCAGCTCCATCAATTTCTCCTTAATGGATATGGTATTACCGAAGAGTGCAACGGACTTTTCTGAGTAATGGACAATTACAAATTCAGCAATTTGTTGCTGTTTTACTGATGCCGGTGTTGGCTGATGTGGTTCAGCCTCCTTTCGTTTTTCAGGAACAGGTACGACATGGGCTTCAATGGCTTTTACTTTTACCGGTTCCGGATGATGTATTACAACGGCCTTCGGCTTAACCGGAGCATGTGCGGGAACATGTGAAGTAACCTTATGCTCTGTAACGGTTGGTTGGTCAGATGATTCAAACCAGACACAAAAGGCACGGGAGGCTACAGTAAATCCAAGTATGATGTTGCCCTTAAACATCGTTATAAATTGTGCGAGCTTATTCGGATCGAGTCCGATACGAAAATTGTCGGGCGAATCAGAAACAAGTTCTTCAACCATCTTTGGCATTATTACGCCATCCGGAAATCGGGAGGGTATTGGGACAATGGCAGGTGATGCCCATTTTTTTGAAAGGTTCAAATCAGTATTCGAGATTTCAATTTCGATATCGGAAACGATTACGGTATCATTCTTAAACGCCTTAGCTGTCTTTGTCATTTCCTGTATAGTTGAGACGGATAGCGAGAAGCATTTTTGTTCTCTGTCTGTCGGTATAACAGACAAGAAGTTGGGATATTTGCCTTCGGTTGCTCTGGTAATAATCGTGCAGTCGGAGAAAGTGAACCTGAGCTGCTGGCAATCTTTCCCAGTAATGAATGAGTCTATTGTAATTAATTCGGACGGATTGGTCTTGCATCGTGTTAGTAACGGTGCCACAATCGGGATGATCGCCTCGAAAGATTCGTCGATCAGGTTGGCGAAGTTCGTTTGATAACGCAGGACATGTGCGTCGGAAGCTACGATATGCGTGGCATTCATATAGATGCCATTCATTATAGGACGCAGTTCATCATTGGCGGTAAGTGGTGCAAACTTGAGTAGTAACGATGCTGAAATAACTGCCCTGGCTGTTGTCTCCTTTTCCGTGGGCAGCACAGGGTAATTGTCGTCGAGTTCTCGTATCCAGAATGGCTCATTCATCCTGATGGAATAGTAACCGTCTTTAAGGGTAACCTCGAATTGCACTGAAGTTTCGAGATCGGAGATGGTGGCGGTGCCGTTCTCAACTTTCATATAGTCGAGAATGGGAAGCGTATTGTTGCTCCTGTTTGAAAAAGATTGGAATGTTTTGAAATTGGCATTCATAACTAATTGGCCATCATTGTCCGGATGGCGTCGGGGATAGTAAAATTTTAAATTAGTGCTCTCTTGTGTTTTGATTTTCTTACGCATGATGTAAACTCCTCTAATTCGTAACCGCATGAGAAAAGCGTATTAATTAGATTTTTTCGGGCAATGCTTATTCTCTCAACGTTTTCGATTGTGCCCACTGCATCGAAATTCATAAAGGAAAAGCTATCAATTGCTTTAATAGCTTTCCCTATTTCCCGCATGGCGGATTGACTGGCGTTTGGCATGGCTATTCTATGTTATGTTTAAATCGTTGTATGTATTTGCCGTTTTCAGGCCAGTAGGCCAAAGAGCCATCGCCGTGAATGTGGGGGACAAAAAGGGCGCAATCTGCTTTTTTAGTATCGCTGTTATAAAACAGGTCGGGTTTCATTTTATTCAGCTCATGCATATAGACCTGGTAAGCATGTTCGGGATTGGCAATAATTACTGACTCCATATAGTAAGTTTGGTCCCAACCTTTTTTTGTGCGTTGGGTGATAAATGCCCGGACTTTGAATATCCGGGATACTTTAACGGTTCCGTTTTTTCTGATCATTTTATTTAGTTATTAAGATATTGAGATAGAGGGCAGTCACACAGGACTGCCCTTACAGGACTGTCACGTCAGGTCGGTCACACAGGACCGACCCTATGAGAGTATTTATTCGCTTTCCGGCATTTCCAGCGCGTCGATCTCATCGAGAACGTTTTCGACATCTGCCAGATGTTCGTCCCACTCCTGGCCGGTGTCGCTCTCCTGCCATTTTTCTGTTTTCTCCTCCCACCAACCGCGCTTTTCGTCAAGGTTTTCGCGGGTCTGCTCTGACACTGTTTTTAACTTGTCGAGTGCATTCGATAATTGGGTTAACCCCTTTAATTTTGCCATTATTCTAAATAATTGATTGTTTGTTTGTTTATGAACATGAAAAGGGGCAGTCACAAAGGACTGCCCCTACCCGCATTAATCTTCGTTGGGTAACGAAACTGTTATTACGGGAGACAGATCATCGTATTCGTTTGGTCCAATTTCACTTGATAGCGAGACCAACCGCTGTGTTCGACTTTCACCACACATCTTTTCGTATTTCGTCCAGTCGCCTTGATCCGGCAGTGTAACGCTTACCTTGAATTCCACAATATTGGAATCACACCGGCTGGCGGAGTAGCGAAGCATCGTGAGGATATCCCATAACCGGCCTTCAATATCCTGAATTCCTTCATATTCCTTGGGCACTTCAACATACTTATTCCAGACACTTTGAGTCATGTAAACCGGAAACTTAAATCCGGCCTCTTTCGTGATTTTGGGGTCTGCCAGGACCTGAACGCCGTCGGCTACGGCTTCCTTTCGGGAGTAAATGCTGATGATAGGCCATTCTTGTTCTTCCATGATTTATAATTTAATTGAGTCAATAAATTGATTTGATGATTCTTTGGTAAGGCATTTGGTGGTTTCGATGATAATCCCGCTAATGTCTGAGGGCATTTTCATGGAATAGGCAATTCCATCCACGATGCCAGGGTATTTCCCGATAATAAACATGAATATCCAATAGCGCAATATCCACGGGGATATGGCAGTACAGAGTGCACCCAGATTGAGCGTGTCGGCATGTTTCTTGACGCAGATCTCCAGGTAACCATTCTCATTTAATTTGTCGCGATATGTTTTTGTATCGTATGCTGCACAGGCATATACCGCACACCGGACTCCAAGCGTTTCAAGTTTGTCGATTACTGTAATGGCAGCATAGGTTTTGCACAGCAGCATTTCGTAGTCAACATTGCCACCTTCGCCGATATTGATATAAACGTCGGCTGTTTTTGGCAGCAGACGCTTTTTGTGGGTATCGACCAGAAAATCGAGGCCGTCCATCATCCTGTCAATATCAATATCGTAACCGTCGAATTGGTTGTAATACTTTACGGTGATATCCTTTTCGACTGTGAGATCCTTAAAATGGGATAGCTTTTCGACTCCGATTGGATAGCTGTATTTACTATTCTTAATTTCTGCCAAAGACAAACCCCTGAACTCGGGTTTGTCTTTATCTTCGGTATCCTTGTAGATCGGATTGTTCAGTGAATTGCTGATGTCGGCATAGAATTCGCCCAGCGAGTTATAATAGTGCTTTCTCATCCTTTGTCCAGTTTTGTATAAGTGCTGATTTCCAGTTTAGCCCGCCTGATTTTAATTTGCATCCTGAGATGATAGACCGGGTACTGGCAACTTTTCGGAGGCCATTCGCCTTAATGGCATCGCGCATCTTCCACACGTATTGAACCACCTCATTATCGTACTGCCGTTCGTACTCTTTCGAGTAATCAATCTCAACAATGCCACCGGCGAACCGGTCAATGGTGGAAGCATCAAGTTGATTATTGCTCACATACATGCGATCGGCGCCATTGCCAAACGTGTTACTTGTTGCAATAATGACACATTTTTCATGTCTGCGAAACGTTCCGATTGTGCTGGTCAGTTCGTCATTGGCCAGGGCGCCATTCACGATTTGCGCAACCTGCGCTTCAAGGCTCGTAAACTCGTCCAGAACGATGATCCCTTCCTGGGCGAAGGCGTGAACAAAGGGTGTTCCCTCTCTTTCAGGATATTTGTATCCCAGAAAGGTAGTGGCGCTGGTTCCTGCACCGCATGGAATAATTGTTACGGGTATTCCGGCCAGTTCACCAACTTCCATGCAGATAGTTGTCTTGCCGCAACCGGCAGGACCAACCATCCAGATATTCTTAATTCCTGCACCGATCAGCGCTTCCAGTTCAGCAGTCCCTTTTACGGGCTTTGTCTCTTTTTTCGGTTTCGGTTTTGGTTCAGGGATTGGTTCTGGTTCCGGCGTTGGTTTTGGTGTTGATTCCGGTTCCGGCGTTGGCAGATCCTTTGGGGTATTTGTCTTCCTGCCTCCTCTCCCACCTGTGTAACCCGACTTTGGCTTAGGTTCCTGCGTTGGTTCCGGTTGCGGTTCCGGTTGCGGTTCCGGCGTTGGTTCTGGTGCCTGATCGTCTTTCTTTTTGCCTTTCGGTGCATACCGGATTCGGATATCTGAGAGGTTTTCGAAGTCAGGGAACCATATCTGGATCCCTTCAATCAGCTCATTGCCACCTTCGCCTGTTTTGATAAAATTAAGGCAGGCCTCAATCAATAAGGATGCCTGGGCCACTGTCGGAGGTGGCATTGTCTCGGGCTGCCACCATTTCAGCTTTGTTAATTGAAACATCAGGCCACCTTGTTTGTAGGTGATGGGGGTAACGCCACTTTCTTTAGCGGCAATGATCTTGGATTTTAAACTCATAACTGTTTGGCCATCATTTTCCGGATGGCGTCGGGATTGTTTGATTAAATGATTAATAGTGGATTGATAGGGTTTTCAGTACGTGTTTGGTAAACAGATTGTTGATGTTCACCATTTGCCCGAAGTGATTTTCAGAATAGTCATAGATATGACACCCATTGTTGAAGTCTGGGTATAGTTCCCGGATTCTTTCGGCATAGGGGCTTGGGTAGGCAGTGTCGTAGATTTTTGAAACGTCGTATCCTGCGATTTTTAGAATATCCGTTTTAGACGGCATTCCACTCATTGATAGCAGGGAGTATATTAACTCAACCTTTGTTTCTGAAATCAGATCTTCATCAGCAAGGTATTGCCGAAGTTTTTCCCGTGTGTCTGTCATTTGAAAATTATTGTATTGGTTTTCCAATTGTAAACCCCAACTGGTCAGGATTGTCGTAAATAGCATAATAGCCATTGGGCAACTTTTGGTAGTTGCTTGAGCTGAACGATATTCCATAGAAAGGATGGATAAATCGTTTCCCGTATTTCTTTTTAATTCCGGCTATGCGATTGCCCGCATTGCGTTTAAGGAATTCATTACAGGGTATTGTAGCTTCAATTAAACCATTGCCAGTCTTGGTGCGAACATTGCCTCCAGTTTTTCCCGTATCTTCTGGGATTGAGACACATTGGTTTGCTGCTGACATCTACCTTCAGTGTCGTTCACTTTCACGCTGTACACCAACAGCGGCTGTTTTTTGATTCTTTTGCGATCCATAATAAATAGATATTTGATTGTTTTCGGACGTATTATCCCTGTGCCGATTAGGGTTGTAGATAATTTTCGGCCACATTGTCCCGTGCCGATTAGGATTGTAGATAAAGGGGCATTGAACCCCTTATGCCGGCCTTTACCGGATTATCCATTTCTGATTGATTTTCGGTGCATTGTCCCGTGCCGATTGGGGTTTTGATGTTTTTCGGACGCATTGTCCCGTACCGATTGGGGTTTTGATGTTTTTCGGCATATTGTCCCATGTCGATTGGCGTTGTAGTTAAAGGGGGCTTTACCGGAATGGTTATTGCTTTTTTTCCGTTACCAGGGCAAGCGCAACACATAACACAACACAGCCAGCCAAACATACGATAAGCGCCAATGGGCTAATAAATTCCGATGTAATTGTAAATTCTAACATGATTTTTGATTTATAGTTTTCCCTTATTCAAACGCAAAAGGGATTGGCGTTTTGTCCCGATGCTGCGAGTCGAACGCAGTGACATTCCGGTTCAAGGGGATTGAATAATGGCCATTCGTTGCCTGATGTTATTGGGCTCAGAATGGCCATTAGGTATTGATTTTCAATTGTGATTGGTGATTTGATGGCATATTTGCCATTTGTCGAAGTCTGCCGGTAGGTGCCAGCCTTATTCGTGTATGGACAACTCGTAAACCATACTTGTTTCGGATCCCGATCTGCTCAGCACAAACCTTTAGTATTTATTGCATAAATCTGCAATAAACCCGCTCCCGATTACTTATTCCACAAACGCAAACTCGTTCCTTTTGAGTATAGAATTCAAACTCCCGAATTTCCAACGATCGCCCGCTATCTTGTTGCAAGTTTATAGCTTTTATATAAAGTTATAGCTCTCCCAAAAGTCACCGCAAACCACCCGCTAAGCGCGAATAGATAAAAGTTTTCAGCATGTCAAAGATCAAACATCCATATCAAACGACCCAATCGGGCGTAGGTATCCCAGAACGCACAGTCGCACGTTTTTTTCTGTTCTCCTTATGGACACTACATTATATTTAATAGACTTTAGACTATTTGCAAAAAACGTTTCTTTTGCAGTCCTTTAATCCCGATTTAAACGGGACCTATCAGGAT
>Ga0209386_1000130_pt1 | contig 39120 bp, 26 predicted proteins | sample NGEPertwo_FD_184510 | JGI IMG/M metagenome (GOLD analysis project Ga0209386, IMG submission 184510) | Arctic peat soil microbial communities from the Barrow Environmental Observatory site, Barrow, Alaska, USA - NGEE Permafrost154B-two... | ecosystem: Environmental > Terrestrial > Soil > Wetlands...
TCCCCGCTGCAAGCAGACGGGGCATTACGCCTTCGTAAGAACATCGGTTGCCTCGACGAGCAAGGAACCCTGCGCCCCCAAAACGGCGCTACGCAGCAAGCTGCGGGGTATTCTGCTTCGCAATAAATAGTAATATCTACAAATAGAAATTATTGAGATACAATTGATTTATTGCTATCTAACGCTATCGAGTGATGATTATGGAATTTGAAAATTCGGGAATGACCATTAAATCAAAAAAACTTTCTAGACTGGTGATAGGTCTACCTGTCGGAATTTTCTTAGCTGAAGTCATCGCAATGATCATTGTTTATTTTATTAAACAATCTTATTGGTTTACAATTCTTATTGATGCTGTCATAACTACGGGCCTGACGATACCGATAATCTATTTTTTATCTTACAGACCCCTTTTAATAAAAATATCTGAAAGTCAGCGAGCGAATCATGTCATGCAATTGCGTCTTCGGCTGATGCAATATACTTTTGACCACTCGCTTGACAAATTACTCCAGATATCGCTTGATGAAATCGAAAAATTGATTGGCGCAAAAATCGGTTTTTTTCATTTTCTACATGAAGATCAGAATACGCTTTCGTTACAGGCCTGGTCATCAAATACAATTGAGCATATGTGTAAAGCTGAAGGAAAAGGCAGTCATTATAGTCTTGACCAGGCAGGAATCTGGGCTGATTGTGTGCGTTTGAAGGAACCAGTTGTTTTCAACGATTATTCTCTTTTGGAAAATAGAAAAGGTTTACCCCTCGGACATGCAACTATCTCCAGGATTTTAACCGTTCCGATTTTCCGCAACGAGCTGATTGTTGCAATTCTGGGATTTGGAAATAAACGGCAAACCTTCACCAAGGATGATGTCGATCTCGTCTCAACGCTGGCAGATTTTGCCTGGGATATCATCGAAAGAAAAATCGCCGAAGATGCACTTGGTAAAAGTGAAGAAAAATTCCGTACGTTAGTTGACTGGACTTATGACTGGGAACTATGGGTCGATTCGCAAGGTAAAATCATTTATAATTCCCCATCCTGCGAGCGAATCAGTGGGTACCCACCTGAAAAATTTATTTCAGACACCAGCCTATCAACAAAAATTATTCATCCGGACGACCGAGAATTCTATAGTGAACATATGTTATGCGTTCATGATGAATCCGCAGATATCAGCAATATTGAGTACCGCATCATTGACAGGGATGGGAATGTGCACTGGATTGAACATATATGTCGACCACTTTTTGGGAAAGATAATCATTATTTAGGTCGGCGAGTAAGCAACCGTGATGTTACCAGACGAAAATCTGTGGAGAAGGAACTTATCCAGCGCATCGAAAAAGAAGCCCTTCTGACAAAATCGATGCACACCATGCAATTGGAAATAGCCCGAGATATACATGATACTATTGGACAAAATATTGGATATTTGCGAATGAAGCTCGATTATTTATCAGAAGAGCATCCCAATCCCCAATTAAATTTGAATTCGGAATTTTCAAATATGCTTAATGTTGCGAATGAATCATACAATCTTGTAAGAGGAACGTTGCATATCCTCCAATCGGGTGGTCTTGTCAATCCACTTTCACTTTTCACCCAATATGCATCACAGGTTGAGCAGCGATCCCTCTTCAAAGTCAATGTATCAAGTCAGGGTGAACCGAAACCCTTATCCCCAAGTCAAATTCGCCAGATATTCTTCGTCTTCCGAGAAGCACTCAGTAATATCGAAAAACATGCAAAGGCAAGTGACGTATTTATTGATCTGGTTTGGAAAGAAGACTCATTTATCATGAACATTGTTGATAATGGCGTTGGATTCTATCTTCAAGATATACCTGATGACAAACATTATGGATTACAATTCATGCAGGAGAGGATTGAGTCGTTGAAAGGCAACTTAGAAGTAATTTCTTCCAATGGAAAAGGAACTACTGTTAAAATTGCACTTCCATTAAATCAATCTGAAATCCACGCAGTGGAATCAAAATCTGGGTATTACCAATGATCAAACTCATTATAGTTGATGATCATACGCTTTTCAGTGAAGGACTGGCTTCTATCCTCCGCATGCAACCGGATATTGAGGTTGCGGGTCTGGCTGAGTCTGTTAAAGAGGCAATTGATGTAATAGACAAGTGCAAACCCGATGTTGTCTTAATGGATTTTTCCCTTCCGGATGGTACTGGTGCCGAAGCAACCCGAAAGGTTCTGGAAAAGCACCCGGAATGTAAAATTATTATTCTGACAATGTCAGAAAGTGAAGATAATTTGATAGCTGCAATCCGCTCCGGTGCCAAGGGTTATTTACTAAAAAATTTAAGTCCCTCAAAACTGGTGGTTACAATCAAATCAGTTCACCGCGGCGAGAGCGCCTTATCGCGAACCATGACTCTTCGTCTGATGGAAGAACTATCCAGGACCAGAGAGACAGATCAAATTGCTGATATTTCTCTAAGAGATTTAACAGATAGGGAATTGGATGTTTTACGAGAATTGGTGAAAGGATCCAGCAACCGGGAAATCGCGTTGAATCTTTTCATTTCGCAAAACACTGTTAAATATCATGTTCACTCTATTCTTGATAAGCTAAATCTTCCAGATCGAATTTCAGCGGCAAAATTTGCAAAGGATCATGGCGTTAAGGATTAAGCCTTAATACCGGGGGATTAACCATAGGATTAATTTTTTGATCGAAAAAACCACCTTATGGGTGGTCTTTATCCTATTCCAAAAGGATGAGATCGGTAGATTTCAAAGACGTCAAATTTTGTTAATCTAAATCTGAGAAATCATTTATTTAGGATACTGACGTTGATTCTCTACAAACCATTGCTGACACAGGAAACAAACGAGTGAAGAAAACAAAGACGATTTTGTTATGGGGAAAAGATGATCTGCTGAGTTATTCTGTGGAATTTTTTTTGACCACAGAAAAAACCTGGAAAGTAATATATATTCCCATCGAAGAAGATTATCAGATTTTGCTTCAAGCCCTGGAAAGAATCAACCCCAACGTTGTCATCATTCAATCGGGGGACTCTTTAAGTAATTCAAATCTTCCGGCCATCTTACTGCAGGACCATGCAGGCTTAAAAGTTATTTCGTTAAGCCTGAATAATAATCTGATGGAAGTGTATAACAAGCAAAACATTTTGGTTAGATCAGGGGCTGACCTCATTTCAGTTATTGAAGATGAAACTGAAATGCAGCGTCTCCAGAGAGGAAATATATGATTCAAAAAATCTGGTTGGTTCGATTATTCAAATTAAAGTATTGATTTTTTCACACACAAATTTCCAAAGACAGGTAAATCACATGGCGAAAGGAGATAACGAAATTGATAAATAAATTACAAATTTTTAAAAAGAGAAAAATTCTTAATCATCTAATTAATAAAACTAGATTTATCAGAGGGAGCAATATCATGTTTAACCGAAAGTATATAAAAATTTTTGTGTCGTTAATAATGTTGATATCCATGATATTACCAAGTAATGTCAGGGTTTCAGCAGCTCCAAGCGGACCTACCGATGAATCCAAGGTTCCGCATTATTTTGGGCCGTATCCAAACTGGGCAAACAGCCCACTTACATTACCGGATGCGCAAGTTGTTATTACTGGTAATGGCACAGGTGCCACCGCTGAAGCAACGGTTGGTGCCGGTGGCAGTATTACCGGGATCACAATAACCAATCCCGGACATGGATATTCTAATGCCAGGGTGGATATTGTTGGTTCAGGTTCAGGTGCAACTGCAAGGGCTACCATCGTAAAAAAAGGGGCTCTTACAGGTATAACAGTCAATAACTTTGGCTCAGGTTATACGGCTCCTGTTGTAACAATCACCGGAGGTAATGGGACTGGTGGTACAGCAACAGCATTCGGCCGTGTTAATCAGGTTTCCATCTCAAATGGAGGATCAGGTTATACATTCCCAACGGTAGAGTTTGATTTGCCGGATGGTCCGGATGGTGTACAGGCCAAAGGACATGCCGAAATGGATGCCAACGGTACCATTACCGCTGTCATAGTGGATAGTCCCGGATCAGGTTATTCAACAGCGCCCGGTGTAACCATTCATAACGGAACTATATTTGACCCAATCGCGCTACTTCCCGGAGGTCAATTTGCAACAGCGACTTCATCTTTATCTATTGTTTCAATTGTTTTAGACACCTTCGGGGCGAATTATTCGAGACCTCCGGATGTTGTCCTAACCGATCCGACCGGAAGTGGAGCTACTGCGACCGCACAACTTGATGACGGCATCATCACATTTATCGAAGTCCGAAACCCCGGTAGCGGATATGTGACCGGCGGAGGTATTCGAAAATTTGTTGATGGATTACCACAACTCACAGAAGCTGGAGCGAACAACCTCGGTCAGTATTTACCTATTGCAGTTCCGGATACAACAACCTTTCCGGATACAGACTACTATGTAATTGCTCTTGTTCAATATCGTGAACAGATGCATTCCGACTTGCCACCAACATTGCTGCGTGAATATGTACAACTTTCTACTTCCCAGGTACCTGGCAAGCAAGTCCTATTACAAACCGACCTGGTAGATGGCACAACAACACCTACTTTGATGCCGGATGGCACACAGGCAATTGGTGTTGATAATCCTCACTTTCTTGGTCCTGTTATAGTTGCACAAAAAGACAGGGCAGTAAGAATCACATTTTACAACCTCCTGCCAACCGGAAGCGATGGTGACCTTTTCCTGCCCACAGATTCCTCGATGATGGGCTCCGGCATGGGATCAGTGGATATGATGATGGATCCAATGGATGAAGGCACTGTATTGGATGCTGTCCGCAACCCTCTTTGTACCGAATACCCGAAGGATGGAGCCAACTGCTTTGTGGATAATCGTGCTACCTTACATCTGCATGGTGGTATAACCCCCTGGATTAGCGATGGCACTCCTCACCAGTGGATTACACCGGCAAACGAGAACACTGCTTGGCCGGAAGGTGTCAGTGTTGGCAACGTTCCGGACATGGTGGGTCAAGCCGCTCTCGATGCAGGTGTGCCGGATTGTTCATCTCCAACCGATGGCTGTTCAACATTCTACTACACCAATCAGCAAAGTGCCCGTCTGATGTTCTATCACGATCATGCCTGGGGTATCACTAGATTAAATGTATATGCCGGTGAAGCCGCTGGGTATATTATCCAGGATCCAACCGAGAAGGCGTTGGTTGACAATGGTATTATCCCAGCAGACCAGATTCCCCTGGTCATTCAGGACCGAACCTTTGTACCGCAGGTTGACCAGCTCGCCGCTGAAGACCCGACCTGGGATGCAAACCGCTGGGGCGGATTTGGTAACTTATGGTATCACCACGTCTATATGCCCGCACAAAACCCCGGTGATCCTAGCGGCATGAGTGCTTTTGGACGCTGGATGTATGGTCCCTGGTTTTGGCCGCCTGCCATCGATGCCAAGTACCAACCTATCGATAACCCCTACTTTGACCCGAACTGCAACCTGGATGATCCGGCTACCTGGCAATACGACTCCGACCCATTCTGTGAGCCGGCCCTTATCCCAGGGACGCCTAACATCTCTGCCGGGATGGAACAGTTCAATGACACCCCAATCGTGAATGGAACCGCTTACCCGACAACGATCTTGCAACCGAAGGCTTACCGGATGCGCATCCTGAATGCAGCAAACGATCGCTTCTGGAACCTGCAATGGTACGTAGCTGACTCAACTGGAACCGAAGTTGCTCTTAACGCTGCCGAAGTAGCAGCCGCACAATTAGATCCGAATATCTTCCCAACCCCGGACACCAGTTTAAGCCCGGTGGGTCCAAGCTGGATTCAAATCGGCACAGAAGGTGGATTCCTGCCGGCACCAGTTGTTGTTCCTAACCAACCGATTACCTGGATTATCGATCCAACACGTTTCGATGTTGGCAATGTGGATAAACATTCACTATTACTGGCACCTGTTGAACGCGCCGATGTGATTGTTGATTTTTCAAAGTATGCCGGTAAAACATTGATTCTTTATAATGATGCTCCGGCAGCCTTCCCGGCTCGTGTTTCCAGCTATGATTACTATACCGGTGGCCCGGATCTGAGTCCTGCCGGTGCGCCCAGCACGCTGCCCGGTTATGGTCCCAACACCCGCACCATTATGCAGGTCAAGATCGCCAGTGGATCATCCCCGGCTTTCAATCTTTCCGCTCTTCAGGCAGCTTTCAGGCATCATGCGGATGGTTCAGGCGTGTTCGAATCAGGTCAACACCCGATAATTGTCGGGCAGGCAGCCTACAACTCAGCTTATGGAACCAGTTTTGCCAGCGCAGCCTGGTGCAATTCCCCAAGCAACCCCAGCCCCAAATGTGATGGGCTTGCCCGTATCTCGGAACAGGGGGGCGACCTCTTCAAATTCGATACATTGATGGGAAATCAGGTTTCGATTCCATTGGAGCCGAAGGCAATTCATGATGAAATGAACGCAGCCAGCTTTGATGAATTTGGAAGAATGACAGCAAATCTGGGACTTGAAGCAGTTCCGGCCACACCGGGTCTTCAGAATATCCTCCTGTACCCTTATACCTACCCGACAACAGAGATCATTGATGCCACTAATTTGCCGAAAAATGATTTCAATATCACACCGATCACACCGATTTCCATGGCAGATGGTACTCAGATCTGGAAGATCACGCACAATGGTGTAGATACCCACCCGATCCATTTCCATCTGTATGACGTACAGGTACTGAACAGAGTCACCTGGGATAACATCATCATTCCACCAGACGCATCTGAATTGGGATGGAAAGACACGGTCAGGATCAGTCCGCTTGAAGACACCATCGTTGCTCTGCGAGCGATCATCCCTTACCTGCCTTTTGACATCCCCAACAGTGTCCGGGAGCTAAATCCGATGATGCCGGACGGTGCTGTACTGGCAAGTGCCACAAATGCCGATCTATTAGGGTTACCGATGGTCTCGTTCAATCCTCAAGGTGAGCCGATTGATATCGTCAACCATTTGGTAAACTTCGGTTGGGAATATGTATACCACTGCCATATCCTGTCACATGAAGAGATGGATATGATGCGTCCGGTCTTGGTAGCAGTTCCTCCGGTTACCCCTGGCAACCTGCAATTAATTGACAATGGTGATGGCACCGCAACGCTATCCTGGACAGATATGTCCCTCAGCGAGACTGCATTCGTTGTCGAGAAACTTGTCAATGGAGTTTGGACTCAAGTTGAATTGATAGATCGACCACTTAATATCCTAAACACCACTGGTGAGGAACTCAGTTACACTGATCTTTCGTTCCTTGCAGGTGACCAATACCGTGTCTTCGCTCAAAACACCGTTGGTGACACCTGGGATTACGCTGACCCTGGTCTTAATGAGATCATAGCCGGTGGATTCCCAACCGTGACAACAAAATCAGAGTACGCTACCTTCGCTGATGTAAGCAATACACCAGCAGCCCCAAGTGACTTGACAGTCACCGCTGTTAGCTCCTCCCAGGTTGATCTGGCGTGGGTTGACCATGCCCTCAACGAAGACGGATTTGCCATCGAGCGCAGCGATGATCTTGGAGCAACATGGAATCAGGTCGGAGAAACTGCCAGTAACACAACTACTTTCAGTGATATCAGTGTATCTCCTGTCAGCACCTATCAGTACCGGGTGATTGCTTTCAACCTCGCCGGAAACTCATTGCCATCCAACGTAGTGGAAGTGACTACGCTTGATGTACCTCCCACAGCTCCAATCGCCTTAAATGGATCCGCTGTAACACCAACACAGGTTGATCTGGCCTGGACAGATACCTCCGCCACGGAAGATGGATTCGTCATCGAACGGAGCAATGATATGGGCACAACCTGGAACCAGATTGGTCAAACGGCTACAAATGTCACGATTTATAGCGATACTTCCGTTTTACCAGGTGGAACCTACATGTATCAGGTGTATGCCTTCAATATTAACGGCAATTCACCGTTATCCGACAGTGTAACAGTTGTCGTTCCAAATGTAGTTCCTGCGGATCCTACCAACTTGATCGCAACTGCCGTTGCATCATCGCAGGTTAGTCTGGCATGGACGGACAATGCTCTCAATGAAGACGGGTTCGTGATCCAACGCAGCACGGATGGAGGCACAACATGGAACCAAATTGGGCAGACTGGCGCAAATGTCGTTGTTTATAACGATTCTACGGTGCTTTCCTCCACGAATTACGCCTACCGGGTTTACGCCTTCAATACGGTGGGTAACTCTGTCAATCCGACCAATGTGCTTTCTGTGACGACAACGTCAGGGGTTCCACCTGTGGCTCCTACCAACCTGCTGGTAACAAACCGAACTCAATCGTCACTTACGATCACCTGGCAGGACAATTCGAACAATGAGCTTGGCTTCACTGTCCAAATTGCAACAGATAAAGCCTTCACGCAAAGCCTACAAACCTTCACTGCACCTGCAAATGTGACCACGTTTTATTTCTACCCGCTAGCACCAAACACAAAATATTACATTCGGGTCGCAGCCTTCAATGTCGCCGGAGCTTCATCCTGGACGCCAGCACTCAGCGATAAGACTCTCAGATAACACTTTCTTATCAGATAGAAAAAGCTGTTCTTAGCTAAAACTATCAAATCGCCGGACATAAAAATTATGTCCGGCGATATTTTTCTTAATCAGAAATCATTGAAATTCAATACAATAAATCCGGTTAATATTGATGTTGGTAACCCAATAAGCTGTAAAGGTCCGGGCTGACCAATAACCATCTTGGTTTATTTAGTTCAGCCAGCCAATAGCCCAAAATCAAATCATTCGCCTGCACCCGGCTATCGCCCCAATAACCTTCTTTATAAGGCGGTCCCCACATCGGCTGCGAATCCCAGTTTGTGTTGATGTAGGCCACTGCTCGGATAACATCCTTGTTTTCATAAATGAATGCGAAAAAGGGTGCGTACCATTCCTGCCAGATAGCTTCAGCAGAACGGGCGATAAAACTTTGACCGGTTGTGCTGTAAGTCAGATTACTTGTTGAATAACGCTGCGGGGCGGCTTCAGCTATCAGAACCGGTTTGTTGTGTCGGCGGGCAAAAGCCAGCAGATTCGCGAGCGGGGTGGTATCAGAACTGACCTGGGTGAAAAAGGATAACCCAATCCAATCGACAAATTCATCACCGGGATACCAATCCTCAATTGGTTTCTGGAGGTAGGTACCTTCGCTGTAAGCGGCACTTTGCCAGACCATCACCACATTGCTTACCCCTTTTTCCTGCATTTTCGTTCTGAAATATATCCAGGCCTGTTTATATAATTCCGGGTCGTAATGGTTCCAGCTACCATCGAACTCATATCCAAAACGCAGGAATACCGGTCGGTCATATGAAACCAAAATATCCAAGAGTTGATCAATCTTTTCATCGGCAGCACCGGAAACCGTGGATTCGAGAAAATCCACCATGTATAAACCTAACGCAATCACGCTTTGCAGCTGGAGATTTACCAGGTCGTCCAGAAAAACCAATCCGGCACCATAATCGGTCGGGGTATTCAATCCATGCAATTCCCGTAAGGATGTGTAACTGGTAAATCCGCCTGGTTGTGGATTTGGCACAGCATTCAAATAATCGTTAATGGTATCGTTATCCTGCCCGATGATGAACAATTGTTTTCCATCCGGGGGCGCGAATTTACCGGGTATAGTTTTTTCAGTTTCAACCGATTTCATTATTCCTCCCTGATCTGACCCATTTGAGATGACCTCCCCTTCCTGTTTACAGGCGGAAATGAACATCAACGAAAATAAGGACAAACAAACAAATAATTGGTTTTTAAACCGCTTTTGTTTCATTAATGGTACCTGGCCGTTTCAATGAAGCGATCTCAATTTCATTATTGCTCATCATAAAAAACGACCATATTGCCCAGGACACCCCAGGAATTCAGAAATACTTCGTTCGGTACTTCATAAAACCGGCTGTTATTAATGTAGCGGATGCGATCAGCACTGTAGCCGGTCAAAATAACGGTATGCTCATAAGCCGCCACAATGGTTGTTTGCCCTTTAGAATCAGTATATTCAGCCGGGTAGCCCCCTACCATATTGCCGATCACCCAGGCGATTATGGGCTGGTCTGCCGCAAGCTCAGCTTTAACCTGATCGATTGTAAAACCTTTTTCGGCACGGGCTGGCAGATTGTATTCTTCCTTTAATACGGATGCAATCGGAGCCGCATGAACGCCATAGCTGTAAGGCGGTGTCTGCCCCCAGGGGTCATTGACATCACCAACAAAACCTATTTCCGGGTTCTCAGAAATTGGCAGCCGAAACTGGATATCCGATTCATATACCTGGACGCCGAAATATGATGCCCAATCTGCTGCGGAACTTGATTCGCAACTGATGGCGTAATATTGCCGGTGGCCGCTGATATTCCGGATGTAGTGTTCATCCGGAATAGGGGTCGCACTTGGTTTTGGGGTAAGCGACGGGACGACTGTTGGGGTTGGAAATGGCGTCGAAGAAGGCAGAAGAGTGGCCGTATTTGTCATTATTACTGTCGGGTTTACGGGCTGCAGTTCTAATCGGTCAGATTCGCTTAATCTATCGATAGGTTCATTGGCTGCACCAATACTAACAGCGGCAGCAGCTTGTGGGTTTGTAGAGCATCCACTAAGAATAAGCAGAAAAAAGACCAGTATTGATAGATAACAGATTTTAGCTTTTTTAGTCACTACCGGGATTATATCAGGGTTAAACACCAATGCAAACCGGACCACTAACCCCTTGCAGATGTGTTAATCCCGATATTTTTCCAACAAATTACTTAAACGCAAAACTTGATTGCCCTGAAAGGTACAAATTCCTCCAGTTCAGAGATTTGAAACTATTTTTTCTATGAAGATTGTTAAAATTTTAGAATGCTACGATTTCTCAATTAATATTTTTTTAATATCAGTCAAAGTCTCATTGATTCTGAATGCCAGAATTAATAGTTCACAATAAATTCTTGCAATCAATCCTCCCAACAGAATGATTAGTGGGCCGCCAATTAATCCACCCAGGATAGTGCCGAATTCACTCTGGCTTATTCCGGTAATAATTCCGCCAAAGAAAACTATGACGCCGCCGATAATACTTGCGATTAACCCAATCCAGAATAGGATTTTGATGATTACAGGTGTAACCATACGTTCGAAACTTAAGAAACTCTTCCAATCCATTTTAACCTCCTTGATTCGTGAAACCTGGTAAGAAATTGATTTTCAATAATCGGTCTCAGTTTTTCAAATAAGAAAATTTCAATTCTGCCTATTAATAGGTATCAGGTCCTGGTAAATAATTGATACCACATTAATTACACCATAAGAAATTTATACTTATTCCATAAAGACAAACCCTCCATAAATTATAGAATATACAGCCAGATTAATTCAAATTAATTGGAATAAAATCCGTGGCGATTTTCACAGAATAATTACATCTGTTTTGTCCCATCAGGTAAATGTAGAATTTTTAACATCTTGGAAAAAAAGATTAATGAAATTTTATTGACTTAAAATTCAATAATTGTTAATATATATTAACATCAATATAATATATATTAACATTTTATGGCATTAATTTCAGAAAAACCAAAAAACTATAAAGCGGATATTCAATCCGAAGTTAAAACACGCACCCGTCAGCGTATTCTGGCTGCTTGCCGGGATTTATTTCTTGAACGGTGGGCTGACCAGATTACCCTTGAGGATATCGCCAGGCAGGCAAATGTAACCGTGCAGACAATTCTGCGCCATTTTGGGACGCGCGATGCTTTGGTTAATCTGGCAATTTCTGAAATGGATCTGGGTATTAAAATGCGTAAGGTACCCCAGCAGCAGGGAAATTTACAAACCATTACAAGTGCAGTAGCAGAATTTTACGAAGTTTATGGTTTGTATCTCTTGCGTGCGATTGCACAGGAAGACCGCTTCCCTCAGTTAAACATGTTGCTCACCCGCAGCAGACGCATGCATCATGAATGGGTACAGCTTAGTTTTGAAGTTTATTTACGTGCTTTGTCCCCCCAAAACCGGCAGCAATTGGAAGATCAGTTGTATAGTTTAACTGAAGTGTATTTTTGGCGGGTTTATCGTATAGATCTGGGTAAATCGCGCGAAATATTGGAAAATACCTGGGTAAGAATGCTGCGATCCCTATTGCAATCTTACCGTTAATTAATCGCCGGAGGTCATGAATGGCACATCGAAACCCATTACCCGAGTGGCAAAATGCCAGAATATTTAATATCAACAAGCAGGCCGGTCGCTGCAGTGCGATTTCTTATCCCAACCGGCAAACGGCAATAGCTGATGACCGCAGCAGCAGTGAGTTGGTATTGGATGGTGACTGGCAATTTAAATGGGCTCCCGAACCGGCCATGAGGACAGAAGGTTTTCATAAACCGGAATTCGACTGTACTGAATGGCAGACCATTCCGGTGCCGTCAAATTGGGAACTGCAGGGATATGGTGTGCCGATTTACGCCCCCTTTCACATGCCGCCCAGTTTAAAAAAACAGAATTTGCCCAATATTGACCAGCATGACAACCCGGTCGGCGCTTACCGGCATGAATTTATACTGCCCTCCGGCTGGATGGAGCGGGAAATCTATCTCCAGTTTGATGGTGTTTGTTCTGCATTTTATTTATGGATTAACGGAAATTTTGTGGGGTATTCACAGGATAGTATGCTGCCAGCCGAGTTTTATATTTCCCCTTTCTTAAATGAAGGAACTAACCTGATTGCGGCAGAAGTGTACCGTTTTTCCGACGGTTCGTATCTCGAAAACCAGGATATGTGGTTCTTATCTGGTATTTTCCGCTCCGTACGGTTATTTGCACGACCGCAAACTACAATCCGGGATGTTTTTTTGACAAGTGAATTTAATCAGGAATTTGATCAGGCAGTGCTGCATTGCAAAGTTGAGATACAACAGCATAAACCATTCCTTCTCGAATCCGCAGCCCATTATCTGGAAATCTCTTTATTTGAAGGAAAAAACCTGGTTGGCAAAACTGAAGTGCTGCTGGCACCCCTGGATAAAATGCTCACAACGGTTAGCATTGATTTACCGCTGACAAATCCGGCTTTATGGTCGGCTGAATGTCCAAACATGTACACAGTATTGATCACACTGAAGGACATTTCAGGCAAAGTACAGGAGGTCCGTAAATACAATCACGGGTTCCGGCAGATTGAATGGCATGACCGCCAGTTATGGGTCAATGGTCAATCGATTAAAATTTTTGGGGTCAACCGCCACGATTTTGATCCTCTCACCGGGCATACCATGAGCGCCAAACGTTTACTGGAAGACGTCTTATTGATGAAACGAAACAACATCAATGCCGTACGCACTTCCCATTATCCGGACGATGAGCGTTTTTATGAACTTTGCGACCAGTACGGCATTTACGTGATGGATGAAGCCAACATTGAAAATCATGGATTAAGAGATGCCATGCGTGCAGACATGCAGTGGCTGGAAGCTATGCTTGACCGGGTTAACCGCATGATCGCACGGGACAAGAATCATCCCAGCATAATCATTTGGTCATTGGGGAACGAATCGCAATCAGATGACCGCTTTAAACACCTGACGGACCTGGTTCACCGCATCGACCCCAGCCGACCGGTTCATTATGAACAGGATCACCGCGGGGAATATGCAGACTTATTCAGCATGATGTACCCCACCCCTGATCATCTTGATAAAATTGCCAATGGCAAGTCTTTTAATTACCGGTCCGATATTCTCAAATGGGATAAAATTGACGGTCAATTTGCACTGGATAAGCCCATCATCCTGTGCGAATTTGCGCATGCCATGGGCAACTCGCTGGGTAATTTTCAGGATTACCTGGATCTTTTCGATCAATATCCCCAATGTATCGGCGGATATATCTGGGATTTTGCCGACCAGAGCATCCTTTCGAAAACAGAGGACGGCAGACCGTTCTGGGCCTATGGCGGCGATTTGGGAGATCCTTATGACTTCAAAGTATTCGGTTGTAATGGCATTTTTGCTGCTGACCGTACCCCGCACCCGGCTGTCTGGACGGTTAAGAAGGGTTACCAACCGGTCAAAGTTACCGCTCTGGATTTACAAACCGGCTCCTTCAGGATTCAAAACCGGCATTTCTTTAAAAACCTCGATTATTTAATACCTTCCTGGAAAATCGAGGTTGATGGTGAAATGATTCTAGAAGGTATCCTTCCGCAATTGGATATTAGACCACTCTGCAGCCGTGATATTCAAATTGATTATCCACTTCTGCAGGTACTTCCAGGGCAGGAAGCCTGGCTAACCATCTCATTTCTGACACCATCTGACCAGGGTTGGGCTGAAAAGGGTTTTGAAGTAACCTGGGAACAATTCAAACTGCCCGTCACTATAAAGCAACCTGAACCTTTTGGCGACCCTCAAGCAGGAAAACTAAAATTAATCCAAACGGATGAAACAATATCCGTACTTGGTGAAGATTTCGAAATTCAATTTGATGTCGAGTCCGGATTTTTAAGCCAGTACATATTCAAAGTTACCCCTTTATTAGAGCAGCCTCTGCACCCCAATCTTTGGCGCGTTCGAATTGATAATGACATCTCCACCCAGATTTTGTACCCATGGAGTAAGATCCTTTATCAGAAGCAGCCCTGGCGCACTGCTACCCGTGATCTCAGGAAACTATCTCTGATTTGCAAACAGGTCAATCCGGGATTAGTTCAAGTCGATGTACAGTGGCGGGTTAAAGGCGGCCAAACCCCGTTTAATTCCACTTTCTCAATCGATGCAAATGGACGAATTGCTGTGGAATCAAGTTTTACACCGGCACGTGAGCTCGAACGGATGGGTATGCAGCTCGCTCTTTCCGGAAACGATTTTAATGTAACCTGGTTTGGTTTAGGCCCGCAGGAGAGCATGCCGGACCGTAAACTAGGCGCCAGAATTGGAAAATTCCATGGTACCGCAGCAGATTTAATGCATCATTATGTTCGACCGCAGGAAAACGGTAACCGCAGTGAGGTGCGCTGGGTTAAACTGGAAAGCCATAAGGGATGCGGATTAAAAATTGAAGCCGCCGGAGATACACTGTTAAATTTCTCCGTCTGGAATTGTACACAGGATGATCTGGACGCCGCAGACCACGTCCATGAATTACCCAAGCGCGAACTGGTTATGCTAAATATTGACCATTCCCAAAAAGGCGTTGGCGGCGATATTCCGGCAGGAGGTACTCCTCACGAGGAATATCTGCTCAAAAAAGGGCAGACGCTTAATTACAGTTTTGAAATCAGCCCACTCAATATCGAATAAAACCTTTAATCTACACATTACAGAGTCTTTGCCGGGGTGTTTCCTTTAAATACTAATTACGGCTATAATACTGCTAAGGAAAATTTACCTTCATACTTAACCGGGTAAATCAGAACCGGTTAAGTAATCTAATTTATTAACACAAAAGGTTACTGGTTTTTTAATGGGGTGATTTTTCATCAACATTTTTATACAGTGAACAGACCAAAAACCTGTAATAATGGGGATCCATCTAACTGATGATACAACTGCAAAATTTATTCGATTATTTGCTCATAAACTTCGATCTGCGTTTAGCCATTGATGACTCCTATCATATTGATATTGCATACGTCCGTGCAAAGTCTGATGGACCCTACGAGCGCATAGATGATTTTAACAAAAAATCGTTATCGGAATGTTTTCCTGAAGGGTTCGCCAGTTTATTTCAGGATGAACTAGAACCGGTGTTTTCTAATTCTCATTCCAACGTAGGATTACTCAAATACAACTATCAAGGCCAATTGTTTTTCGTCCAGTTCGATTTTGTTGAATTTCCGCAAAATGTAGCATCAGGTCGCCTTTACCTGACTGGTAGAGGAGACAGAACCGATTGGTTGATCCTCCAGCGCAATCTTGCCTGGCGTATTTCAGAAGCTACTGATTTGGATTCCATTTTCTCTTATATTCTTCGGTTGGCTACCATGTCGGGCTATATGGATAGCGGCGGTGTTTACCTGTTCAATGAAAGATTCACCAAACTTGATCTGTATTATCACCTGGGATTATCGGAAGAATTCATAAACCAGATTAAATCTTTTACGTCTGAAAGCCCTGAATGGCAGACTGTCATGGCCGGTCAGCCAGTCTATATTGACGGGTCATTTCTGTCTAACAGTATTAAAGAAAAGTTGGATAAGGAAGGGATAACAACATTTGCCTCGATTCCGCTGATAAATGACGGACGTGTAATCGGCGCAATGAATCTGGCTTCTCATAATAGTCAATTCATTTCAGCAATTCACAAAAGTTATATGGAAGATCTGGCGTCTATATTGGCAGATGCCATTAAGCGCATTCAACAACAACAAGTAGCGGGCACTGGCTTAGAAAACTACCATCAATTAATGGAATCTCTCCCTGACTATGTCGCGGTGATAAATTTTAATGGCATAATCAATTATGTAAACCAGCGCATGTACCAACGACTTGGCTATTTACCCGATGAATTGACAGGTGAAAATATCTCCAAACTTTTTGTCCTGGATGGTCAGAATTCGTTGATTAACATCATTAACGATCTCACTCAAAAAGAGGAATCGCAATTAGAAATCCCAATGTTGACAAAATCTGGTGAAGTGATTAATCTGGAGATTCGCAGCAGCCACAGCAAATGGGACCTTCAGAATATATTAATACTCTCCTGCCGGGAAAAAAGCCAAAAGAACGATATCCGTAATTTTGATGTTACCACACACTTTGAGAAAATAATTGAGGTGATTCCGCTACCCTCTTTTATTGTTGAAGCTACAACGCTTGAGATTAAGCAGGCTAATCTCCTTTTTTACAAAAAATGTGGACTAAATATTAATAGCAGCCAAACAGCTTCGCTATTGAACTTATTTGAAGACTTTGAACAGGATCGTCTGATAACCACCATACGTCAACAAGGAATTTTCGGGCTCGCTTCCCCTAAGACTTGGGTATTAAAACATCCTGATGGGGCTATCACGGATGTTGAGCTTGAAATCAACCGGATTCCATGGATCGACAAAGAAACCTGTCTGGTCTATATTCTCCCACAGCGACAAATCGGTTTTTCGAATAACTTAATCCAGGAGGACCGCTATCGTGATGTCGTTGATGAACAGTTGGATATCATATGTCGATTTACACCTAATGGTTTGCTGACTTTTGTAAACAACGCTTACTGCGAGTTTTTTAATCGCAAACCGGAAGAGGTTCTCGGCCATCCCTTCAGCATTCATATTCTTCAAGACGACCTGGAAATTGTATCCGGACACTTATCGAAAATAAGCCAGGATCATCCAGTTCGTTATTCACAAAACAGAATGATTGACGGCATTGGCCGGATTCGATGGATCAACTGGGTTGATCGCGGAACTTACAAAGACGGTGAACTGATGGAAATTCAGGGAGTTGGACGTGATATTACTGATGATATTAATACAAAATTAAATTCCAATTCGCTTGAAACGCGCTACCAAAATTTAATCGAAGAAATGCCTGTAGTTGTCTACATATCTCATGCCAATACACTTCACACAATGTATATTAGCCCGCACATTTATACCCTGACCGGCTACACAATAGATGAAATTTATCAATCGCAGCTGTTTCTTTTCAAAATCATTCATCCGGATGATAAGGCGCTGGTGGAAGAAGGCTATAACCAGCGTATTCATGGGCAAAAGAATCTGATACTCCAGTATCGCATATTCCATAAAGATGGACATACGATCCAGATACAGGATATGGGTTCCATGATTGAAGCTGAAGACGGAACTGTTTTACTACAGGGAATGTTCATGGAAATTGGAACATGGCATTTGACTGAAGGAAAAGTGGCAATAATTCAGAGATTTGAACAGCTCTTTAAAGAAGTTTCCCACCAACTGCTGGGTGCTTCACAGAATGAATGGCCGGAAATTGTCAACCATATTTTAGCGGCCATCGGTAACCTGATTCAGGCTGACCGAAGCTATATTTTTGAATTTAGTCGCGATAATAAATTAATGAGTAACACTTTTGAATGGTGTGCAGATAACATTGAGTCCCAGATTGATAATCTAAAAAATTTACCCGTCGAAAATTTCAAATTCTTTATTGAAACATTAAAGGAAAAAGAAATCGTTTCCTATTCAAGTTTAAACCTGATTCCGGAAACTGAAACCTTCTTACGTCAGATTCTTGAAGAACAGGGTATTCAATCTATTCTGGTAGTGCCAATGAAAAAACAAGGAGAATTATGTGGTTATCTTGGATTTGATTCGGTACAAAAAGAGGTATCCTGGGATGAACAAGCCATTTTTCTACTGCGTATGGTCGGCGATATGTTAATCAAAAGCCGGGAACGTTTAGCAGTAATCGGATAAACTTCCTTGTTGTCTCATTTTTTCCATTAAGAATTAAAGTAACCGTCTTTGGTGCATTAATTCATTCCGGTAGTCTATTCTCATACCAAAACTATCAATCTTAATGGAAAAACGGATTGGGCCATTAATTCTTGTTAAGACCCAGTTTTGAAGGTTCAATTACATTTCACAACCAGTTCAGCCGGGCAATTTCCTCCGGGTTGATTGGTTTCAATCCTCCCAAAGCACTGGCTTCTACTAACGATCTGGCGCTGAATTCAGATACTTCCAACCGGTCATAGGCTTGCAGGATATTCTTCCCGGTTACCAGAATGCCAAGATTTTCTAATAATAAGGCAGGTGAAAGTTCGCTGATTAATGAAGCAACGATCTGTGGATTCATAAGTGCGTCAAGCAGGCTGGCTTGCTGGATAGTCCGCAGAAGCATATAACTTTCCGGAATTGAGCGGGTATCGATTATTTTACCAGTAACTGCAAAAGCCGTACAAAATGGCGGTTGGGCTGTCATAATGGCATTTACACCAGGTTGCTGGTGGTATATGGCGCGGTGCAAGGCTACCATACGGCTGGGTGGATGAGGCGTCTGTCTTTCCTGCTCACCAATCACGACCAGATCATCTTCTCTCAAACTCAGACGGTCAATCTTATGCGGTGTGATAATAAAACGCTGGTCATCAAGGCGCATTGATGCGCAGCCGGAGGTGCTAAAAAAAAGGTGCTGCTGATATGCACGCCGGATAATTCTGATTAACTGCTGCTTAATTTCAAAAATCTGGGAGCTGTCTTTCAAGTCGGGATTATATTTTGTCTCAAACTTTGGATTCATCCAGGCTTGAATTAACGCGTCGGATTCGATCTTTTTTACTATCCCCAAGCCGTTAGCATGAATCAATGTTCTTGCTGTGTATTCAAGCGTTTCAACTCGCTGAAAAGCAGTGATCAAATCCGGACCTCCGGCTACGATACCATGATTTTCCAAAATAACAACATCATGTCCGTTCTTAAAAACCTCGGCAATAGATTCTCCAAGGCGTTGACTACCGGGCGAGGCATAGGCGGCATACCCTATGTCGCCACAAACTTCCATGGCAATTGGTGAAATTGCCGTATCCGGCACCTTTCCCGCAATGCTGAATGCAATTAAGGCCGGGCTGTGCGCGTGCACAATTGCCTTGATATCGGAGCGGTTTTTATAGATTGCCCAGTGAAAAGGATATTCACTAGAAGGACGTTGATTGCCAAAGTACTCCCCTGCTGCATTAAATCTCACAATATCATCCGGTTTAAGGTTTCCCTTATCAACCGCTGTCGGTGTAATCCAGATATTATCATTTTCATCGAATACAGAAATATTGCCGCCGGATAGTGAGGTGAGCCCTTGCCTGTAAATACGACCCATAATATTTACAATCTGTTCACGGGGGGTAAGTTGATCAAGTTCAAGCATATAGTTTAACTTTCAAATTAATATAAAATTTTGAAATCTCTTACAAATGTAGAAATTGATGATGTTTTTGGTAAAAGAATTTTACCATCACGCACCATAATCAGCCACGCTGCAAAATCTATTATCTATAAGCTTACTACTGAAACTTACACCGGTAAACCCATTCATTACATCTTATTAACACAGCCATCGATGAAAAACCTGTCCTACTTTCACATCTTAGCATATCCAATTTCAAATTATCAGAATTAATCCATAACCGGAAACTGTTTTTTGTTAACGAAAAATAAATATATCTTTAATCACATATTTACAAATTAAGGTTTGCAAAACGCTATTTATGCATTAAAGTTAAGGATATGATGGTTAATAATTATGAATAATCCTGCCGCTAAAATCCTACTTCAGCGGAATTAATTAAGTGAGTAATAAATGCAACGATCAACTGCTATAAATGACTTTTATGATGCACACCGAAAAGCATCTTTGAAAACGGTTATGTCTTATATCACCGGGAAATCGGTCGATTTGTTATCTTATGATGATGTGCTGGCACATTTACGCTTAAAAGGTCAATCTGACCGCGGAAAGGAAGATATTCCACTGGATAAAATCATCGGCAGTGTGGGAAGATATACCGATTTCACACGTGACTTCCTGCCGAGGCGTGAGTCAGATAAGCATCGCTGGGCTAATGTAAAAATGGCGACCGAATCATTTCAGGGCGTACCTCCCATTGAAGTCTATAAAGTTGGTGATTTTTATTTTGTAAAAGATGGAAATCACCGCGTTTCAGTTGCCCGTCTGAACGGCCAGAGTCAAATTGAAGCATTCATTACTGAGGTTTATACACGCGTTCCTATTTCAGAAGACATGAATCTGGATGAACTCATCATCAAAGAAGAGTACGCCAATTTCCTTGAATATACCCGGTTAGACACCCTGGTTTCAGAACCGGTAAATCTGGAAGTGACAGTAGCAGGAGCGTATGATAAATTGTTAGACCATATCAGTGTTCACCGCTATTATATGGGTATTGACCAGAATAAAGAAATTCCCTATGGCGATGCCGTTCTGCACTGGTACCGCAATGTTTACCAGCCGGTGGTTGAAGTCATCCGGGAAAAAGGTTTGCTGCGAAAATTTGAGAACCGCACTGAAACAGATCTTTATATCTGGATGCTGGAATACCGAACCGAGTTAGAAAATGAATTGGGTTGGAAACTCGATCCTGAAGTTACTGCAGACTCACTGGTGCAGCGCTTCTCAAACAACACCAAATATATGGTGCGCCGGTTTTGGTACTGGCTGGTGGATACTTTTATCCCGGACCAATTGGAAATTGGTCCCAAAACCGGTGTATGGCGAAAGAAACGCCAGGTCAAAGCACAAAAAGGACAAAGTCTCTTCCAGAATATCCTGGTCGCTCTACAGGATCCGCAGATTTCAACAGAAACCTTTGAGCAAGCATTATGGGTTGCCGCACAGGAAGGGTCGCGTATCTCCGGGTTGCACCTGGTTGGGTCAACTGATGAAGTTGAAAACGCGATCACACAGAAACTGCGCGATCAATTCAACTGGCGTTTAGGTGAAATGAAACTGGATGGCAGCCTGGCAGTCGAAATAGGTGATGCCAGCCGTAAGATTGTCCAGCGTGCCGAATTTACCGACCTGGTTGTGGTGCATCTGGAGCACGCACCTGGATCACAACCCTTCCTTAAATTACGTTCCGGATTCCGCACTCTGGTAAGACGTTGTGCCCAGCCATTGTTGGTAGTTCCGGAAATTATGCACCCGCTAAAACGTCTTTTAGTTTCCTACGATGGCAGTCCGAAAGCGAAAGAAGCCTTATTTATTGCAACATACCTGGCTCAGCGCTGGGATGCAAAGCTGTACATCCTGACAGTCTTTCGTGATACGAAGAATAAAGAAAGAATGAAGGAATTTTTTATCGAAGCTAAAAAATATATTATCACTCACGATATCCGCCCGCATGCTCACATACGTAAGGGCCTCAGCGGCGAAACAATTCTATCTTTTGCAAATGAAAAAAATATGGACCTGATTTTAATGGGCAGCTATGGTAGTAACACACTCAAGGAAGTCGTCTGGGGCAGTGCGATTGATTATGTCCTTGAAGCGGCTACCATTCCATTGCTGATCTGTCGTTAAATCAACCGGTTGAATATGGCGTATTTTTATATTTCAAATGTGACTGTGTAATAGGTTAAATAAGTTAAAATAATATTTGCTTTGATACAAACCAATATTAATTGCACCGCATTGACAAATGAAAATTTAATTGGGGGAAGAAACGCTTCCTTCAAGCCCAGGGATTTCATCGGTTCGCCAGGACAGGATGGTAAGCTAAAAGCTTGCATTATTTATCCAAAATAAAACTATAATTAGTTCATCATATCTTGCCCAAAGGCGCCGCCAATGACGTTTAATTCAGCGATAAACGATTTTAATGATGCTCAGCGGAAAGCATCATTTAAAACTATCCTTTCCCGAATCACAGGTGAATCAACTGACTTATTATCATACGATGAGGTCTTAAAGCGCTTTCGGATTCAGGGTCAGACTGACCGTGGGCGAAAAGATATTCCATTGGAAAAAATTGTCGGCAGCGTTGGGCGCTATGCTGATTTTACTGCTGATTTCCTGCCCCGTAAGAATGCAAGTGCCCAACGCTGGGCACGGGTCAAAATGGCAACCGAGACGCTTGAGGGACTCCCGCCTATTGAGGTTTATAAAGTGGGTCAGGTTTATTTTGTGCGTGACGGTAATCACCGCGTTTCGATCGCAAGAATGAACCACCAGAGCCATATCGAGGCTTTTGTTACCGAGATATTTATCCGCGTTCCTTTAACACCTGATGTGGATCTGGATGAGCTAATCATTAAAGAAGAATATGCCACTTTTCTTGAGCAAACAGGTATTGATAAACTGATTCCGTATTCACCTGATTTTTCTGTAACCGCCACAGGCGCATACGAAAAGCTGCTTGAAGACATCAACGTATACCATTATTTTATGAACACCGAACAACAAAAAGCTGTGTTGGATGAAGAAGCTATTAGAGCCTGGTTCCGAAATGTTTATATGCCGGTAATTGATATCATCCGTGAACGGCATGTTCTAAGAGGTTTTCCAAATCGGACTGAAACTGATCTTTACATCTGGATACTGGAGTACCGCGATGAACTTCAGGAAACACTTGGTTGGAAAATCGACGCCGATTCAGTCGCCGAGACCATGCTCACAAAATTTTCATACAACACCAAATACACGTTAAGGCGTTTCTGGTATTGGCTTTACAATTTGATCACACCAAAAAACCTGGACAGCGGACCCCACACCGGCACATGGCGTGAGAGCCACAGTATCCGCTTGCGAAAAAACTGGGATTTTTTCCATAATATTTTGGTCGCCTTGCAGCCGGAAGACAGATCCTTAGCTGCCCTTGATCAGGCCTTATGGATTGCAAAAAGGGAGAATGCCCATATTTCCGCCTTGCACCTCGTTGATTCGGAAGAAGAAATTGATTCTCCCGCAGTAAAACAGCTGAGAGATACATTCGAAAATAGGTTGCAGGTTGAAAATATCCAGGGCGATCTGGCAGTAGAAATTGGCAGTGCCAGCCGTAAAATAGTTGATCGCGCGATATATACAGATTTGGTTGTTTTAAAACTGGCTCATGCACCTGGCACGCAAGCTTTTACGAAATTACGCTCCGGACTGCGTACATTGATTCGGCGTTGCGCCCAGCCACTCCTGGTTGTACCCGGTAATATGCACCCCCTAAGTCGCATATTACTGGCATTTGACGGAAGCCCTCGTGCGAAAGAGGCCACTTATATTGCCACTTACATGGCAAAAGAATGGGATGCAACCCTGTATTTACTGACCACATACCGGGATAAAACGGTTAAAGAGGAAATGAAGGTCTACTTCCTTGAAGCAAAAAGCTATATCACCCGCCACGATCTCTTTCCCCATGCCCACCTCAGGGAAGGACTAACCGGAGAAACCATTCTTGCTTTTGCGGAAGAAAAGGACATTGATTTGATCCTGATGGGCAGCTATGGATCAGACCTGATCAGTGAAATGGTTTGGGGTAGTTCAATTGATTATGTGCTTCAATCTACAAAAATTCCGTTACTTATTTGTCGTTAGAACTACCACCCTTTCTTATCTCAATCAATCCTCATCCACCTGGTGTCAATCTTGCATTAAAATCTTTCTGTATTGTTACAAATTATTCTACATTCTCATCGAAACGAAAATGAATTTTGAAAGTTAATATAATAAATTCACAATGATTGATTTTTTCTTACCCTATGTTGATATTCTTTTTTTCGCAGGTATTCTCTCTACGCTGCTGGGTATTTTTATTTGGAGACGGCGGCATATTTCCGGAAATTATGCATTGGCCCTAACCATTTTCTCTGTAATGATCTGGACTCTGGCAGGAGCCTTTGAAGGTTCCGCTATTAGTGAAACCACGAAAATACTTTTATCGAAAATCCAATATATCGGAATTGTTAACTTGCCTCCCTTTTTCTTGTTATTTGTATTAATTTATACGGGCAGGGTAAAGAATCCGTATCAGATTAAAATCGGACTTCTCTGGCTACTTCCAGTTTTTTTCTTAATCTCGGCCTGGACCAATCAGTGGCATCACCTGTTCTGGCAAAGCTTTTCAGAAATTGATCCTGTTACACGTGTCATGACTTACAATCATGGACCAATTTTCTGGGGAATCACGGCTTATAGTTACATTGTTATCCTGATTATTCTCATTATACTGATCGGTGAATTCCGAAAAGCGTCGCATGCCAAATACCGCTGGCAAATAGTAATGATGGTGTTTGCTGCTATTTTTCCTATGGCCGGTGGCATTGTCTATGTTACCAACCTCAACCCCATCCCCGGGATGGACTGGACACCAGTTGGAGGCTTTCTTTCCGTTTTGGTATTGACAATCAGTGTAATCAGCTTCCACTTTATGGATCTGGTGCCTGTTGCAAAGGAAATTTTGCTAGAGCAAATGGATATTGGCATGCTGGTAGTTGATCCAAAAATGCGCATTGTTGATCTCAACAAAGCTTTACAACAACTAATGAATAACCATGAGATTAAAATTGGAAACCGCGCCGACGAATTTTTCAGTAATCTTGGTATCGAAATAGATATATTTGAGAATCTGGATGATCCTGTAATCTTTGAACTGGAAGAACCGGAAGATGGCAATAAATTTATTGAAGTAAAGTTAAATCTGTTAAAAACCGAAAATCGTGTTTTAGGATGGCTGGCCATTTTCCGGGATATCAGCGAACAGAAACTGGCTTCGATGGCAATTGAAAGCATTAATTTGAACTTGCAATCTAAACTGGAAGAGATTCAGAAACTGCAGAAAACATTGGAAGAGCAAGCCATACACGATCCGCTGACCAATGTATATAACCGCCGCTTTTTTGACGAATCCTTTGAAAAAGAACTGGCCCGCTCAAAAAGGAGCGGGAAGCCGTTATGTATTATCATGATTGATATTGATCATTTTAAACGCATCAACGATCAGTTCGGACATGCTGTTGGCGATCAGGTATTAAGAAATTTTGGGGAATTGTTAATCAAAAAAACCAGGAAATCGGATGTTATCTGTCGTTATGGCGGTGAGGAGTTCATTATTCTCTTCATAGAGGCTGATGAAGTTTGTTTAATGGATCGGGCTGATGAAATCCGCAAGGATTTCCGTAAAATGTGTCTTGATGACCCTGACCTGCAAAAGGATGTCACCATTTCGATCGGGGTGGCCTGTTACCCGAAACATGGCGAAGATACAAGGGAGTTAATCCTGAAGGCAGACCGTGCTCTCTATGATGCAAAAGAAAATGGACGCAATCAGGTTTATCTGGCGAGATAGAATATTAGTTTACCGCCAGGTTCTATCTACTACTAATAGCCTTCCACTAAACAAGTGAGGCTAATTATTTAGTTAATTCAATGGGAATGGTTTAAAATTAATTATGAATGCTAAAATAATATAGAGGTAGGATATGACAAAAATTCCTTTAGATAACCCGCTGGAAACCATCCGGCTTGATGACGAAAATGATGCACTTGTAATAATAGACCAGACCCTGCTTCCTAATCAATTGAAATATCTTCATCTCACAAAATTGGCAGATATTCGCGAAGCCATCTATGAACTGCGCGTTCGCGGTGCACCTGCCATTGGTATCGCTGCAGGCTACGGGGCCTATCTGGCAATGAAGAATTCAAAAGCGAAGCAGTACTCCGATTTTTATTTGGAATTTCAAGCGGTAAAAAAGACTCTCTCAACCGCCAGACCAACCGCAGTCAACCTGATCTGGGCATTGGACCGGCTTGAGAGTTCCATTCAGAAAGGAATAAGTAGTCCGCTTGATGAAATTAAACAGGCACTCCTTGAAGAAGCCGACAGCATTCTAGCTGAGGATCTCCGGACCAATCGCGCCATTGGAGAATTTGGTCTATCACTTTTAAAACCTTCAGATGGAATCCTGACACACTGCAACGCCGGAGCCCTGGCAACCGGGGGATACGGGACAGCCACCGCCCCTATCTACCTCGGTCAGGAACTTGGATATAATTTTAAAGTATTTGCAGATGAAACCAGACCCCTTTTGCAGGGCGCCCGTCTGACAACGTTTGAGCTGACACGTGCCGGAGTGGATGTTACCCTGTTATGTGATAATATGGCAGCCACCGTCATGCAAAACGGCTGGATTCAAGCCGTGCTGGTAGGCTGCGATCGGGTAGCAGCCAATGGCGACACCGCCAATAAAATTGGTACCGCCGGAGTCGCTATCCTGGCCAATCATTTTAATATCCCCTTTTATGTCTGTGCACCTTCTTCAACCATTGATCCTCAAACTCCAGGTGGTGCGGAAATTGAAATTGAACAGCGCCGACCGGAGGAAATTTATAAAAAATGGTACAGCCAGGTTATGGCGCCTGAAAGCGGCGTAAAATTTTTCAATCCCGCATTTGATGTAACCCCGGCAGATTTGATTACTGCTTTTATTACCGATAAAGGGATTTTCAGGCCGCCTTATGGTTTTTCCTGATAGATTTTTTTGGGTCAGGATATTTCAGTTCATGAATAGAGAAAAATGTAACAAGTTAATAATCACGAGATATCAGAAACAAAAGGGGAATCCTTTTTACAGAAAATTAAACCTCGCGCCGTCTTCACCGACGAAGGAAAGGTCCGCAACGCCTTGAGCATAGGCGCTTTCATCAATCCGTAACTGAATTGGTGTGTTATTGTATTTTTGGTTTCAAAGAGAGGTTCATAAATCGTCGGGGTTGATAATACTCTATTGATTTTTCATTTCCAGCTGTGCTAGAATCGCTTCCGCGGTTTGTCGGCGGATAAAAAAGCGGTCCGCACCGGCTTCAACTGCCAGTTTAAACTGATCATAGCTGAGGATACCGGCTGCTTCTACCGAAACACCCTCCCCTACCAGAGATTTAATTAGTGTAATGAGCTCACTTTCCGGAATTTTTGGCAGCCAGCCAGTAGTGGTACTTATCGCCTCAGCTCCGGCTTCCAGGCTGATGTCTACCAGGTGTTTAATTTGCTCTTCTTCAAGATAAGCTGCTTCTGTGGTAACCGTGACCGGGTGTCCACCGGCAGATTTTATCACTGAATACAAATCGCATTCTACCTCTTCCCAATCGTTGGATAAAACCAGTGCTGTGTTGGAAACCACATTAAATGAATCGCAGCCTTGATAAACTAACTGACGAATTTCTGTTACTTTAGTGCTGCAGGTTACACAACCGGAGGGATAGCCTACCAATCCCACTAGATTTCCCCCGCTTTCACGCGGTATTAACTGGCGAATTCTTTTTATGAAAGTAGGCAGAACCGCAATTCCGTGATAATCAGAACTGTTCTCCAATAAGTCTTCAATTTCAGTAATATCATCATAGGGCAGAGCGGCAGAAACCACCAGTCGCTTTTTTAAATTCTGCGGCGTCCAATTTGTCATCGATTTTCTCCGGATCAATATTAATAATAAATAACAATAAAAGTGAGATTAATAATTATTTATGAACTATTTTAATAACAGCCCCACAATATTATAACGGAATAATCCCCCATTTTTCTGTATATCTGTACAATCTTTCACGATCAAAAAATAATCAAATGGAGGTCAGACTGCTCTTATTACTTCTGGTTAGCCACCAGGTACGGATGAAGAATACAAGAGAAACACTTCCAAGTAGGATTAACCCGCCCGCAATTAAACGCAGCAAGCCAATCCCGATCATGCGTGGTGCCAGAAAAAGCACAACAGCTATTAAAAATGAGAGCATACCGCTGCCAACATACTGAGATGGCTGCACACCCAAAGGATAACCTGTACGGATCACGCGCCAGGATAATGACCAGTCTACAACAGCTGAAACCAGAAATTGAATTGCGACCAGATAAATGATGGTGATCCATGTGAGACTGGCAAAAATCACCGGCAGCAGCAAAGCCAACAGACCAACCATTAACCGTAAAAGACCCTGCCATAGTTGCATCACTGATCCAGACTCGTGGTTGCTTATGCGAAAGAAAACCAGCAAATTTATTGTCCCGCTGATGATTAAATAGAACGCAAAAGCGAAAACCAGAATGCGGGCGAATTCGTGTGTGTCCAGAAAAATATAAATGCCAATTGCGATTGTCGCCAGTGCCCAAAAAATAAACGGCCAGAGGCGCGGTTTCCAATCAGAGTTTGTACGCGAATAATAAACCATATAATGTCCTCAAATTTGTTGTAGATCGATTAAGTGAATTGGTCCCGCTGATTCAGGTATCACCATTGTACCCAATCCACCTTAAAATTTCTTGCAGTTGTCTGAAGGTTAAACGGTTATTTTCCGGAATTCGATCCAAAAGTGTCGTTAACTGCCTGCCAATGAGTCCTTAAATCATAGCCATTCACCATTCGGTCATACGGTGATTGGCGCACGATCTGTTTCATCACCAGGGGTGCCATTAATCGCAATATCAGGCGCGGAACTTTCGTTTTTTCTTTTCTCAGATCTTTCAGATAGTTTGCGAAGGTATGCTCCTGATACTGTAATAGTTCTTGCGATTCATCAATATCACCCCAATCTTCATAATACCAGTCCTGGTCTCGTTCAGGATCAGGCTGCCTGTAATATCGGTCCGGGATGGGGAGCAAGCCTTGAGCCCGAAAAATTGGTCCAAAAAAATCCTTGGATATGCGAGTCCAATCCGGTGAAGATCCCCCCAGTACAAGCGTCCGCCATAGTACCGGTGCTGAAATAGTATTGCAGATCGCACGCCCGGCATCACGCGCATCCATGGCATGCTGGCGTCTTTCTGGCTGCAGTATAAATTGATACTGCAGCGTTGCCGAACTGCTGCTGCGCTGAGAAAGCCCAAAAATAGCAGGCAGCCTCAATACCACCCATGGTATCCCGCTCGCCTCAATAAATTGTTCCGACAATACTTTATGGCGGCCATAATTATCACCGGGATTTAGTGCAGTTCCAGCCGTAATCAACCCGTCATTTTTATATGGGTTTCTTGGTCCATGGATAGAATAACTCGAAATGTAAATAAGGCGTTTAAATGACGGCAATTTTCGCAAGGAATTCACTATGTTTTGCGTGCCGATTACATTCACACGAAAAGCATTATCCGGTTCAAGGTAGCACAAAGGGGGTACCATTGCAGCCAGGTGAATGACGACATCCGGTCTTTCTGTCTGGATAATCTGATCCACTGCGAATTCATCTGTGATATCCAGAAATATTGTCTGCAAACCGGTCTTGGAAAGCAATTTTTCGGAAGTAAGTAGATTCTCCGGTGATTCCAGATCGCTGCAAACCGGTCGATAACCGCAACTGCTTAGCGCTTCCACAGTCTCAATTCCAACCAGACCAAAAGCACCGGTCACCAAGATTTTTAACGTGTTTCTATTTTTCATTAATGAATATTATATCCCTGATAATAATCGGCTAACCATCCAGATCTACCAATCCATAGCGCAGCGCTGTAATTACAGCCTGGGTGCGGTCATTTACACCTAATTTTGTAAAAATATTGCTGGTGTAATTCCGAACCGTTCCTTCTGTAAGATACAACTCGCGAGCGATATCGGCATTGGTTAGTCCGTGAGCCATTAATTGCATAATGTCATTTTCGCGATCACTAAATTGGATATGGCTGCTCCGAACCGCAGGTGTACGCTGACTGGTTATATTTTTCAACAATTTTCCTGCAATGGCTGGGTCTACAAAATTATCACCGGCAACCGTACCTTTAATGGCGTTTATTAACTCTGTCGATGGTGTATCCTTCAACAGGTAGCCGGAAGCGCCGGCACGGATAGCGTCAAATAACCATTCGTCATCGTCATAGGTTGTCAATACCAGGATTTGCACATCAGGAAATGACTGATGAATTTTTTGCGTGGCATGAATGCCGTTCATGCCCGGCATTTTCAAATCCATTAACACCAAATCTGGTCTGGTCTTTTCAACCAGTTCAATAACTTCATAACCATTATGAGCAGTCCCGATTACAGTTATCTGTGCATCATTATTTAAAATAGTGCTCAGTCCCTGGCAGACAATTTCCTGATCATCACAAATAATTACTTTAATCATGGTGGTTCCTGACGATCAGGGTCGTCCCGCTTCCAGGTACGGAGTTCAGTTCAAATTCCGCGCCCAAATTATCTGCATGTTCACGGATACCGCGAATACCCAGACGATCCGTGCCGGATTCAATCTGGTTTGAATTAAACCCGACCCCATTATCATGAATACGAAGCTGCCAGCCGTTGTTCTGCTGTTGAAGCGATATCCATACCTGGTTCGCCTGAGCATGACGAACAACATTTTCCAGTGCTTCCTGTATGATACGGTATATGGATTGCTCTTCCTCTCGGGTGAAATTTTGAAACCGTTCCGGTAAATCCAGGTTTATCGTCAGCAAAGATCTGGCCTTAACACTGTTTACAATATCATTGATGGCTAAATTCAAACCCATATCCTCAAGCGGCTCTGCCCGAAGCGCTTTCAGTGCCCGGCGTGTCTCTTCCAGTCCGGTGCGGGCAGTTAATAATGCTGTCTTCATCATATCGGTTATCGCTTCACTCTGAGGCGGAGATACAGTGTGAATGGCCTCCAATTGAACTGTCAGGCCGCTGAGTGTATGCGCCAGGGTATCATGCAGTTCGCGTGCAAGACGATTGCGTTCATGGCTGACTGCCAGCTGTTCTTGAATCAGCGCCTGCTGGCTGATCAGCAAATTGGCGCGCATTAATTCCCGGCGCTGCTCGCGCTGTTTGTGTACCAATTCGGAAATCATGAGACCCACTAAAATGAGGGTAGCAATGCGAATGAAAACTGCATATAACGGCATCAAAATCATTGGTGTAATACCGCCGTTCAACCAGATCATATAAAGACCATCCAGCAGCCCCAAGCCTGCAAAGAGTACAAATACGGTGCGGAACTCGTACTGCCAGGCAGTAGGTACAAGCGCAATCATTAAAATCGGTAACAAAGCCCATAGACGCAGCAGCTGAGGTGGTTCACCATTCATTATTTGCAGAGTGTTATCCCAAACAACGACCATCGTAGGAATCAGAATTGCTGCGAGCAAAGCAATTAACAAATAATAATGTTTCAATTTTTGCTGAAGCCATGGAATGGATAAGTAAATTGCCAGTAAAAAGGCCTGCAGGAAAATGACATAGAATGGGTCTTCATAAAAGCGGCTCGGCTGACCGGTGAACAGCATTTCTCCGAGCGGAACCAGAAGAAATGCAAAGGTTTCCGCCCAAACAAAAAAACGAAATATGCGAATCAAACCCGGTTCAATCGGTGCACGAATTCTCATGTATCCATATTAACATAAATTTAATAGTTGATACATAAAACATGACCTTTAAGCGCCGATTTATGATTGCAGTCACTTTATTGTATGACTGCTATCAACCGCTTTGGTGGCTGCCTGCACCTATCTAATGTCCGCTATTTTCATTATAAAGAGTGCAGAGCATATACGTCTGATTTTTCATGCCTCATATTAGACATCGCTTTGTTAAAACGGTTATCAAAAGAAACATTCTCTTCCGTATATAAGGAGACCATTTGCAAAATTTATTCTCATTTTTAAAACGGAATAATCATCAACCAAAAAACAATAAATTAGTCAAACCGGAACAACCGGTAGTGATTGAAACCATCGCGCTTCAACACCATTATCATAGCCAAAGAAAAGGACAAATGGCAGTCGATGGTCTCGATTTGCAGATCAGGGCCGGCCAGATGTACGGACTTTTAGGTCCGGATGGTGCCGGTAAAACAACCGTTTTACGTATTCTGGCAACTGTTATAAAACCTACCTCCGGTCAGGCCTTAGTAAATGGATTTTCTACCAACAAACAGGCGGAAAAAATCCGTCAACAAATTGGCTATATGCCGCAAAACTTCAGTCTCTATCCGGACTTATCGGTCATGGAGAACCTCATATTTTTTGCCGATGCCAATGGCGTTTCCTCCAAACGAAAAAGCGAACGTATTCCAGAGATGCTGGCATTCACCCGCTTGGATAAATTTACTGACAGGAGGGCTGGAAATCTTTCCGGCGGTATGAAGAAAAAACTGGCGCTGGCCTGCGCTCTGATGCACGAACCAAAAGTCCTGCTGTTGGATGAACCCTCCACCGGTGTTGACCCCGTCTCACGACGGGAATTATGGGTCATCCTGGCACAGGTGGTGGCGAATGGCGTAACAGTTCTGGTCAGCACACCGTATATGGATGAAGCTGAACGCTGCAACCAGGTAGGCGTGATTTATCAGGGTAAGCTCCTTACACAGGGAACGCCGGCATCGCTGACCGGCTCGCTGCCCTACGAAATTGTTGAAGTTAAAGCCAAACCACGAAAATTGATGCGAACGATTATTTCAAATTCTCCGGCCGTATTAAACTGGCGCCCAATCGGTGACCGCATCCGGTTATCCGTTAATGATCCGGATAAAATGATTCGCAGACTAAACAATGATCTGAAACATGCCGGTGCAGAGATTAAAGTAATGCGGCACAGCAAACGTACCATGGAAGATGTCTTTATCCACCTGGTTGAACAAGAACGGGTGCAATCATGAACGCTTACAGTAACGCTGTTCAAACTGAGGATCTAACCCGCCGTTTTGGAAAATTTACGGCGGTTGACAGCGTAAATTTCTATATTCCGAAAGGTGAAATTTTTGGCTTATTAGGACCGAACGGTGCCGGTAAAACAACCACCATCCGCATGTTGTGCGGAATCATCAAACCGACTTCTGGCAATGCCAGTGTGCTCGGATTTGATATCCGTAAAGATGCTGAAGAAATTAAGAAAAACATCGGTTATATGTCGCAGCGTTTTTCACTTTATGACGACCTGACCGCCGTTGAAAACCTCAATTTTTATGCGGCCATTTACGGTGTACCGAATGGTGACCGCAAAAAAAGAATTCAGGATCTGATCGATCAGGCCGGGTTGCGCGGTTACGAGCATGATTTAACCAGTAATCTTTCCGGTGCCTGGCGGCAGCGTTTGGCTTTAGCCTGTGCAATTGCCCATAAACCGCCCATTTTATTTCTGGATGAGGCCACTGCCGGTGTTGACCCGGTTTCACGACGCGAGTTTTGGGACCTCATTTACGAAATGGCCAGTGAAGGGGTCAGCATCCTGGCAACTACCCATTACATGGATGAGGCTGAGTACTGTAATACGATCGGAATGATGTACCAGTCCGAGTTAGTGGCGCTTGCCAGCCCGGATACGCTCAAAGAAAACCTGCCCGGATTATTGGTTCAGATTGTCTGTCCGGACCCGTTGAGCGGTGAAAAACTGGCAGACCGGGTACCCGGTGTGATCGACGCATCTGTACATGGTGTCCTGCTGCATGTCGTCATTAAAAATGAACAGGTCATCAAAAATCTAAAAAAGGCCTTCCAACAGGCACAAAATCCAATTGAAGAAATCGAAGTGATTCTGCCAACGCTTGAGGATGTTTTTATCACTATGGTTGAAGAGCGACTGCACCAACAACAAGCAAGCACCGGAGGAAATTAGAGTATGGAACGATTATGGACCATCATGCGCAAGGAGTTTTACCATATCATTCGCGATTACCGCACACTGGCAATCATTGTCATATTACCAACATTCTTATTAATCCTGTTGGGATACGGTGTCTCCGGAGAAACCAAAAATACCGCCCTGGCTGTTGTGGATCTGTCAAGAAGCGATGCCAGCCGTCGCTATATTGACTATTTCACTGCAGGAGATGAGTTTGAAGTAACCTATGATGTGTTGAATGAAAATGAAATTCTGGATTTGATTGACCGTGAAGAAGTCAGTGCCGGTATTTTAATTCCGGAAGATTTTGGCCGCAAACTGGATACGGGGCAACCGACTGATGTTCAATTTTATGTCAACGGCTCCGACCCGGCTGATGCGCAATCCACCAATCTGAAACTTGAGACTATCGCGCAGGTGGCAACCCAGCAAATACTTACTGAACAGTTGATTAAAAATGTCAACGCAGCCGGGTTAAGCGAAATTAAGCTTCCAATTACCAGCCATACAAAAACCCTTTATAACCCGGATGGTAAAGAAAAAGTATACATGATCCCGGGCTTGACTGCCATGGTCCTCCAGGTGATCGCCTTATTATTAACAGCGCTCGCCATTGTACGTGAACGGGAACAGGGCACAATGGAACAACTGGTGGTCACCCCAATCCGCTCCTGGGAATTAGTCCTGGGAAAACTGCTGCCTTATTTATTTGTCGGTATCTTTAATACGGTGGCCACGCTGCTTGTGGCGGTATACCTCTTTGGTATCGTAATTGAAGGTAACTTCCTGCTCTTGATCGGGCTCAGCACAATATTCATTCTGGGATCACTGGGTATGGGAGTTCTGATCTCCAATATTTCTAAGACCCAGATGCAGGCAATGTATCTGGCTGTTGGAATTGTCATCATCCCTGCCATTATTTTATCCGGGTTGATGTTCAGCCGTCAGGGCATGCCCTGGGTCACCTACTGGTTCGGAGAGATGCTGCCCATTACACATTTCCTCACCATTATTCGAGGAATCATGGTCAAAGGAGTGGGATTCAGTTTCCTTTGGCCATCTGTTCGCGCCTTGATTATTTTGAGCGTCTTCTATTTTGCAGCCAGTGTGGCGACATTCAAAAAACGGCTTTAGATTAAAAATACAAATTTATCACCAGCAACGGAGAAAACCATGAATCGTAAATTCCTATCACTGCTTATTGTTACCAGCCTTTCAGCTTTACTGCTGTCAGCCTGCGCAGCCACCGATGCCAATGCATCCGGCCAGGATATTACCGCATCCGGCACCATATCCGCAGTCAGCGTCAACATATCACCTGAGGTAGGCGGTAAAGTTGTGGAAGTATTGGCCACGGAAGGCCAGCAGGTCAATAAAGGAGACATTCTCTTCCGTATTGACGATCAGATCCTTAAGGCACAATATGACCAGGCTGATGCAGCTGTAAAACTTGCCGATGCCGGTATCGAGGCCGCACAACGTCAGTTAACTGCCGCTGAAACTCAGGTGCAACGCGCCGAACAGGGCGCCCGCTTGATGGAGCTTCAGAGCTTGCAAACCACACCTCCGCTTTGGTCTCAGAGCGTGCCGTCACAATTTGAGCAGCCTAACTGGTATTATCAGAAAACAGAAGATTTGGCAGCCTCGAAAATTGAAGTCGAATATGCAACTCAGGCAGTAGAACTTGAAAAGAGCAACCTGGAACAGGTAATGGCAAAAAGCAGCAACGGTGATTTCATTGAACTTGAAAAAACACTTGCCAATGCCCGCGCCCGTTATTTGGTTGCCGATACCACATTAAAACAGGCCACCAGCGCCCAAAACGGGGCAACCTTGAAAGATGTAGCCCAGAAGGATTATGATGCCGCCCTGGCGGATCTGGAGACTACCCAGCGGGATTATGACCGCATGCTCACCACTGCTGCCGCTGACGAGGTACTGGAAGCCCGCGCGAAACTTGCAGTGGCAAACGCCCGCCTTCAAAATGCCAAAAATCAAATGGACCGTTATATGACCGGCGACCAGTCGCTTGATGTTAAAGCCGCCCAGGCTGTTGTCGATAGTGCCGGCGCAGCCGTCAACCAGGCTCAGGCAGGCAAGAACCAGGCGTTAGCTGCCCTGAAGCTGTTGGAGATTCAATTTCAAAAAAGCACGATTTTAGCGCCAACCAGCGGCACCATTCTGGCAGCCAATATACAGGACGGAGAACTGGTAGGACCCGGCAGTATCGTATTTACCATTGGGCAGCTGGAGCAGGTTTCCCTTACAGTTTACATCCCTGAAGATGCCTACGGCCGTATACTTTTAGGCAAAACGGTTGATGTCAGTGTAGATTCATATCCCGGTAAAACATTCAAGGGTGAAGTAATCCGTATTGCCAACCAGGCCGAATTCACACCACGAAATGTTCAGACAGTCGAAGGCCGCAAGACCACGGTTTATGCGGTTGAAATCAGCATCCAGAATCCTGATAATGCCCTCAAACCGGGCATGCCCGCCGATGTCGACTTTGGAATTACACTCGTGAACTAAAAAAAATTAATTTTCATATTACGAATCTAATCCTGAAGGATTACAGAAGGTGAGGAAATAAATTTCCTCACCTTCTTTTTAAATATTCCTGAAAAACTCTAACCAACAACAATGCATGTAATCAATCTCTTGTTACGGTAGGCAAAAGCGGTATAATCCATTTTTCACAGCGACCACCAATTACCAATTACTTCTGGATCTTACCCTGTCGTCTCCTGAATATCAGACCAAGCCGCATAACATTTATACTTCCTTTGTAAAAGCCGGGTGATTGGATTCAAATCTATATTTATTGTTGTTATTCCTGCGACAATGCCTTTTTCTTTTTCAATCAATTCAACTGCCGCCTGCATTTGCGCGCCTGTTTCAATCCATTCATCAACTATTAATATTTTTGAAGATTCGCGGATAATTCCTTTTCGAATTTCAAGCGTTTTTCGATTACCCGAATAATCTATAAAGTCTTTTTTGACTATATCCACGGGCAATTTACCACCCTTACGCACTGGAATAAAACCCTTTTGAAGGTGTATTGCTATGGCCGTACCAAGTATGAATCCTAAAGCGTCTATACCTGCGACATAGTCAATTGGTGTTGATGTAAATGGAAATGAAAGGTCTTCTACCAACCGGGTAAATGCAGCGGGAATTGCGAATAGCGGGGTAACATCGCACCGTGTTCCCGAAGTATGGGTGTCAATTAGCTGTAAATATTCTTTCATGAAATTAATCTCCCAATAAATCATAGACTAGGCACAAAACAACTAATTTTTCTGAATGAACAGTAGTTACCGATTACATAAACTAATCACCAATCACTTCCAATTCGATCCATACTTACAAGGCACATCGGGCATTTATCCAGTAAGGTGCAGCGGTGGAAAAGGGGAAACGCCAAAATCATTATCGTGTCATTTATACCAGCGTGCATACTGGAGTTTAGCACCTCTACTTTATCAAAATTCACAACTCAAAAGGTCCGCTGCTCCGCTGGAAAGTCATTAATCCTCCATTGAAAATTATTTTGAATAGTTACGGTTCTCCAGATTGTGGCCGATGTTTCCGTCCGTTCCATGGCAATTCATCCGGATCTTAAAATATTAACATCTGGTTGATTCAGTCTAAAATACTAACCATGGTTCCATCATACTTCGAACGCCCCTGGGCCACATCCATCCGATGGGGAGTGTTTATCTCCCCCAGTCGGGGGATGCGGAGAAATCGAACGGCAAGCTTGGCTAGCTGTGATAAACAGGGACCTTTTGGACTTTCCACAGACCCGCCCCGTTGGATGCGAACTGTACCTCCCGAACTTGCTCTTCGATCAATGGATTCAATGTGGTCAGCACAATCGGGTTTTGTACTAGCCAACCTTCAGCTTTTACCCGGTTCGCAGTGATTCCACACACAGTCCGATCAGTGAACACTTGTACCGCACCAATTGTTATTTACATCATTTCAAAAAGATTATGGGCAATGACTGGCATCATCACATTCAATTCGAGCTGCCCTGCCTAAGTCGCCAATGCAATAGTTACGTCGCTTCCGATCACTTAAAACAATGCCATATAGAACATCTCTGCCATAACCAGGTCAACCTTGCCCGGCAAATGCTGGAGCCGGGTTATACTGCTGATAAACGAATCTCATCCAGCCCGGTTGTTGGGCCGGAACTGAGCAGACGAAAGTCGTTCTAGGTCGCCCAGCGATCCTGACGTTTTATCCGATTCTCTCGGCGGGTCAGGATTGCCATCGGTCGGTCTGCAGTCTGCGCAAAATCCTGACCGTAAGCCAAGCGAGCACCCTTATCACTCCCTTTCTCAGCAAAATAAGCGATTGGTATGGAAATCTTATTCAGTTATAGCATCTGACTGAAGGCTAGTGAAACCATATATCCATCCACCAGGATTAAGAAAACCGCAAGAGTGATCATGATCACTTTGACAACCCTGGTAACCGATGGTTTTTCTGAAGGTCTCTTGAGCAAGGCTATACAGCCTGCTCCGAGTGGTAGTAGAGAAAGGACACCTAAAAAACGAAAATCCAATGGGTAGGTGCGGATTGTTAGCAACGGAAAAAGCAAGAAGAATAATGTTGCCAGGAGAAACGAGGCAACTATCACAGTTACACCAAAGCCTCGCCCATTTTGAGCCACCCATGTCATCTTTTTGCCCAAACGGTCTGATTCCATGTCTGGTAATTCGACAGTAAGAATAAATGCCAAGCCATACAGCATTAAGGGTACGAAAAAAAGAAATCCATCCTGATTGATCCGCCCGCTTGTAACCAGATATCCAAATAACGGGATTAGTAGACCAATGGAAAAGATCATCGACAATTCTCCCAGACCGCGATAAACAAGTTTTAAAGGCGGCGCAGTGTAAAACCAACCTATTAGATTACCCAATACAACGAAACCCAGGAACCAGATCGGAAATGAATAGATAATTTGAAATGCAATTCCAAGTACTATAGAGATCAAGATCAAGG
>Ga0209386_1000131_pt1 | contig 38662 bp, 34 predicted proteins | sample NGEPertwo_FD_184510 | JGI IMG/M metagenome (GOLD analysis project Ga0209386, IMG submission 184510) | Arctic peat soil microbial communities from the Barrow Environmental Observatory site, Barrow, Alaska, USA - NGEE Permafrost154B-two... | ecosystem: Environmental > Terrestrial > Soil > Wetlands...
GCCGTCGGATATTAAGTACCATTCAATTATTAACTAAAATCGAAAAGATTTTTTCCGGTAACGATCGTTTCATATTTAAAAGCGATCGGTATGCTATAAAAAGCGATTGATATTTTTTGGAGAATGAGTGCATTTCTTTGAAAGATGAATGGTTTTGTTTTGACCACGATCACATCTTTTTGGAAAGTGATCGTTTCTCTTCGGAAAATGATCGGTTTTGTTTGAAATATAATCGTTCTCCAGGGATAAGTGATCACTTTTCTTTTTTAAGCGATCGTTTCTGTTTGGGAAATGATCGCTTTTATCGGATTGCTCAATCAGCCTTCAAAAATGCTTTTGTTTTTAGTCAAAGAACGCATCCGGCATTATGCATTTTATTATGAACCGGGTAAACTATCTCTATTACTACTGAATAATTACTTTAAATGAAGTGTTTGTGTGATTGATATTTTTTAATAGCGTAAAGCTTAGCTAAAATTAGTTTCATAAAAAGGCAAAAACAATAACCCAAAAGTGGTATTTTTACTGAACTAAACTTAAAATAAATTTAAAAATGAAAATGGTGTTTAAATTAAGGGAAGAGCTGGAAAAGGAACTTGCTTTTCTTCAAACAATCTTTAATTCGCTTCAGGTTATCTATTACATCAACGAACTCGGGCACCCGGGCGATATTCATTCATGCCGTACGACCTGGCTAAATCAACAGGGTCTCGATTTCATCGGCAACACGCAGGATGAGATTACCCAACGGGGATATGATTTTTTCAGAGAGGTTGTTCATCCCAGTGATCTGACCCTTCTGGAGCTTGGTCTGAAAACAATTTATCCGATAGGTTCAAAGTTGACCTCAAAGACAGTTCTGCAGATAAGACCGCGGGGAAAACAAGATTACAGTGTGTTCTATTGTTCAAAAGTGGTGATGGAGACTTTCGAAGATGGCTCGGTTAAAAAGATGCTGGTCGGGGCTTTAGAGATTGACGACATCATATATCCCGATCTTAAGCTGGTATTGGCAATGAAGGAGATCGGCAGGCTAAAAAACGGAATTCTTGTTGACAGTTTTACAAAGCGTGAAAAGGAAGTTCTCCATTTTATCGTTGAAGGGAATAGTGCCAAAGATATTGCCCGCCTGCTGTTTATCAGTTTTGAGACCGTAAAGAAACACCGCTACAACCTGATGCAGAAAGCCAACGTTAAAAATACTGCAGAACTGGTCGCACTCGCGATTAAATGCGGGGCGTGTTGAATCAACCCTTCGCGTCAACCCTTCGAGTGGTCGACAGAGCCTTGAAGGGTTGTCGTTATTGGAAAATAATCACCCTTTATGAATGATCACTTCAGGATCGCACAAAAAAAGACCGTCCCATTATAAATGGAGGCGGCCCTTTCCTGATTAAAAAAAAGTTTTTAAAACCGGTATCCGGTTGAAAGACCGAAACCTGTATTCTTTACCGATGTTTTATCATCAGGATAGTCGCTGTATTCCGAATTGATTTTCAGCAAACCTAATTGCATATTCAACTGGCAGAATATACCATTCACCATTTCGTATCCGACAAATGCGTTGGCGCCTGCATCCAATGCCTTGTAATAAGGGACATTTAACGGATCGGTTAATTCGATCATATTTTTGAATTCAATTTTACTCTCAATGGTAGCAGCATCGCCGGTTGTTTTTACTTTACCCCCAAGACCATAAGCCATGTAGGGTCCAAAACCAACCATGAAAAATCCGTTGCTGCACGCTGATTTGTAAACCACGTTCAAAGGCATTTCAAGGTAATTGATACTGGTTGTGCTGTTCGATAACTCGCTTTTTGTTTTGGAGCCTTTGGTCGAATAGAGCAATCCGGGTTGGAAATAAAATTGGTGTGCAATTGGTATTTGCGCATTAAACCCAATGTGATAACCCAACAGCATATCGTTGTTCAGTTTATCTCCGTTGTAAGCCTTTCCGGTCATATTCTGAAGATTTAAACCGCCGATAATGGCAAACGAGGTTTTTGGGCTATCCTGTGCAGATACAAATGTTACAGAAAGTGCAATGATGATTAAACTTGTAAATATCCTGTTTTTCATACTAATAAGTTTTTAAATGAGTGAATATTTTAAAATGGATTTCATAAACGGTCAATAGCATTTGGAGACAAAAGATGGTTGTTACCGGTTTTACCTTTGCCAGATTGTTTTTTCGTTGACCGATGATATATTAAGCTGATTTTCTTTCAGCTTCAGCTTTCATTTTTTGATTGGCGGTGATCAGAAACTCCACCCGGCGGTTTTGAGAACGGCCATCTTTGGTGGTAATATCATATTTTGGTGCTGACTGACCAAATCCCTCCGTTTTTACACGACTGCCGGCAATACCCTTTGAGGTAAGATAAGCCGAAACAGAACCAACATAGCTAAGCGATAAGAACATGTTGTCAGCTTTTGTCCCTTTATTGTTGGTATAGCCCTGAACTTCAATATCTGTGTTGGCATATAAATTCAGAATCGCAATCAGCTTGTCAAGGTTTGAATTAACCTCCGCCAACAGAGAGGAGGTATCAAATCCAAAAAGTGATTTACAGCTGAATTCAATATCGATACCTTCGCCAACACGTTCAACCTTTGCATCCGGAACCTTTTTTTCTATTTCAGATGCCTGTAGGTCCATCGTATTGCGAATGTTCGTACCTGTTTCACCTCCGACAGCTACACTTAAAAATGAAATTAACCGCTTTCTAAAAGTCTTCATAATAGTAATCGTTCATTAAAGAAATTCCTTTCCTTGAAAAATGCATGGCAAAAATAGGGGTGTTTACACATATGAATGTTGCAAAACTTTGGCTAATAGTTGCATAATTCACACGTTTTGGTTGGAAGCGGAAGGAGCGGGAGAGAAAAATGGGTTGCCCTGAAAGGGCAATATATTCTGGCCCCAGGTTAAGCGACCAAGGGGAGCGTCACCCAGGGAATAAAGGTGGCGATATGAAACGGCGCATCTGCATAGGATGAAAGAATATCATTTGTTTTATGCGCCGGACGGACGAATGCCTTGAAGAAGAGAGATGGATGCATGTGACACTGAAAGCGTCAAATTTGAATAACCCCGGGTGAGCGAACGCAGAGAGCGTTACCCGGGGTAGATGGTGATGCGAGGAAACGGCGCATCTGCAAAGGAGCATAGAAAAGCAATTGTTCTATGCGCCGGATGGACGAAAGCCCGATACCCAAGAAATGACACTTTTGGCTAAAGCCACCTTGGTATTGGATATTCAATCAACCGGCATGAATGCCGGGGCAATTCAAAGCCACTGATAATACAAGATATAGGTTTTCATTTTATTATCTGCGTATATCCTTGCCAACCGCGGGAACCCTTAATTTTATTTCCCGATTGAATCTTTTTCGGCTTTTGCTTTTTTCTTAAAATAACCGCGAAGCAGGAAATTGTGTTGTGCCGCTTCGAGATCAGCATCTAATTTCTTCGAACTGCTCTCGAGATTCTTCATCGATTCTTTTAAATAGGCACCAGCTTCTTTGTCGTGGAGTAATACGCCAATTGCAGAGTTGGGATTGCTACCTGCTCTTTTCAGATTCGTGATAAAGACACTTGCGGTATCTGCCATCTGGTGGAATTTTACAACAGAGGCTTTTACCGAATTAAAAATGGTGGTATCTGAAACCAGTTCATTCGCCAATGTCCCTTTTTTATTGAGCCCTGAACTGAAGGTTGCCAATGAGCCGATCATCTGTTCCGCTTTCACGGTCGCATGTTGAAGCGCCATGGTCGCAGCATTCAGATTTGCATACATCGAAGTATCGTTCATTAATTTCCCAATAGTTCCGTCACCATCGACTAACCTGTTTGTGATGACTTTAATATTGGAGGTGATTGTCAGCAGGTTTTCGTTGTTATCCTGTAGCGTGTTAATCATATCTTCGGAAGTAAACATCCTCTCAACGGCAAGGGTGTCGCCTTCCTCAACTTGTGCAAAATCAACGGTTCCTCCGTAAATAACAAGAATTTTATTCCCGATAATACCATCGGTACTTATTTTTACCTTGGCATCTTTACGGATGTACTTTTGCGATGTTGTTGAAATATTCAGATTCACTTCCACTTGCGATTTACCAAAGAAATTCATATTCTTTACCGTGCCGATCTTAACGCCCGAATACCAAACATTATTACCCTCTTTTAAACCACTCACATCGTCGAAAATGGAAATCACGCCCATTTTGGTGTTAAATGTTTCGCGTATGTTGCCTATAATAAGAATTCCTGCCAACAGAAATACCAATCCTAAAAAAATAAAAACTCCGACGATTACTGCCTGTTTATTCGGTGATTCATTCATGATCTATTGTATAAAATTGTAATTAAAGAAACCCTGCACCTGTTCATCTTTGGTATCGAAAACTTCTTTAAATGTTCCGACTTTCAGGAACCTGCCTTCAAACATCATGGCTATCCGGTTGCCTGTATTCTTGGCGCAGGTAAGATCGTGTGTAATAATAACTGAACTGGTGTTGTATTCACGCTGAACATCGTTGATCAATTCAATGATTTCAGCGCTTGTGATCGGATCGAGACCCGAGGTCGGTTCATCGTACAACATGATTTCGGGTTTCAAAATCAAGGTACGCGCAATGCCGATTCTTTTACGCTGGCCTCCCGACAGATCGGAAGGCATTTGTCTTAGTTTATCTTTTAAGCCTACCGCTTCCAGCACCTCTTCCACTGATTTCAATACCTCTTTTTTACCGAGGGTTTTAAAGTTCATGGTTAATGGGAATGCCAGGTTCTGGTAAACATTCATACTGTCGTATAAGGCGCTGTTTTGAAACGAAAAGCCAATGCGTAAACGCAGTGCATCTAATTCCTTTGTGTTTAACTGATCGACAGGTTGCCCCAGTACAAGCACTTCGCCTCTATCAGGTTTAAGCAGACCAATTATAATTTTTATCAGCACCGATTTGCCCGTTCCTGATTTGCCGAGCACTGCGACATTTTCGCCTTTAAAAAGGTTAAAGTCAATGCCCCTCAGAACATCCAGGTCATCGAACGATTTATACAACCCGGTAATAGAAATAACCGATTCGTGCTCATCAATGGTATGTTGTTTCAGTTTTTCCATCGTTTTAAAAATATCGGAACCAGTTGGCCACCTGAACAATTATTACTTCCTCCACAAATATCAGGAACATCGCAAGAACGACTGCCTGATTAGCTGCCTTACCGACGCCCCGGGTTCCCTGTGTGGCATGATATCCTTTGTAAGTCCCCACAATTCCAATTGTGAATCCGTAAGCAACTGTTTTAAATACAGCAGTTGCGACATCCAGAAAGTTAATCGTTTTAAAAGCATTTAAATAAAAGCTGATGATACTGCTGGTTTCTTCAGCATGTACATTAACATAGGAGCCATACAGCGCCACAAAACTGCAATACAATGCAAGTATCGGGATGGCAATCGTTGTCGCAACTACCCGCGTTACGACCAGATATTTAAACGGATTAATAGACGAAACTTCCATTGCATCTATTTGCTCGGTTACCTTCATCGAACCAAGTTCTGCTCCAATGCTTGAACCTACTTTACCGGCACAGATTAGAGCGGTTACCAGGGGGCCCAGCGCTTTTATAATTGCAATGCCAATCAGCGAAGGGAGCCACGAGGTTGCACCAAAGTCTTCCAATGAAGGACGCGATTGTTTTGTAAATACAATCCCGACAATAAAACCGGTCAATGAGATTAAAGCGAGCGATTTTAATCCAACTTCGAAAGTTTGATGAATCACCTCCCGCATGTGGAAAGGTCTTTTGAATACTTCTTTAAAGAAAAGAGCAATAAATTTATAGGCTTTGTAAATACCAATAAAGTAATCATCAAGTCTCCTGGTAAGTATATATTTTCTGTTGCCGAAAATGCTCATTGAATGTATGTTTTGAAATCATTCCCCGATGTCAGCATGTTGACTTCAAAGCCTGTTTTGATTATTTCCATTTTGAACTTTCCTTAATTTTTTTGATACCTGATTACTTTGCAAAGATGTAAAGAACAAAGGGAAAAACTGTTATATAGTTTTTGAATTTTTTTACATGATTCACACTTCCTTAAAAATAATTCAGAAAACCTTCCCGGTCAAGTTGACACACAATAAAATTATTTTCTTCTAAAGGTCTGACAGGATACAGGTTGATACAATAAAATCTATAAAATGTGTGAATCATGTAACATTTTGTGAGAATAGTGTAACGCGGAGTAGTAGCGGGATCTTCATCTTTGTTATTCAGGGTCCCTTAACAGGAATTGGATTAACTAAAGAATTTAACGAATCAATAAAAATAGATGAAGGCAACTGAAATTGCATCAAAAACAAAATGGTCAATAGACCAGGAAAATAGTTTGATTAGCTTTAATGTTAGACATTTAATGATCTCCTTCGTGAAAGGTGAGTTTAAGACATTTGATGCATGTATTTCTACAACCGGAAAAAACTTTAGTACTGCCAAAATAAATTTCTGGGTCGATACCTCTTCAATAACAACGAATCATGTAAAACGCGACAGGCATCTGAAAAGTGAAGATTTATTAGACATCAAAAACAATCGGTACATCACCTTTACATCCTGCGCAATCGGAAGATCTGATGCTAATTGTGATCATGATTTGTGTGGAGAGTTAACGATGATGGGGATTACCCGGAACATAACATTAAATGTTCATGCCGGAGGAATCTTAAATGATCATTGGGGACATGAAAGAGCTGCATTTACAGTTTCGGGAAAAATTAACCGAAGCGATTGGGGACTAACCTGGAATGCAGCTACAGAATCGGGAAGTCTTGTGATAGCTGATGAGGTAGAAATTCTTTGTGAGGTTGAACTTACCAATACGAATAAGGCCAGGTCGGGTATGCAACAGGAAACTATGAAAGAATATGGAGCGATGGGATAGACGGAAGTCCGGGGTCCGGAGATCAGAGATGGGAGATGAGCAACTTCCGACTCCTTGCTTCCGGCCCCGATCTTCTGTCTTTCCGGCACCAATAGTGTGAATGATGTAACTTTTTAACGTAATTGTGTAATGCTTTACGTCATTTAATGGATCAACTTTGTAATGTGGAAATTCATTCACGATGTTAATACCGGTAATATGAAAAAATTCATTTGTTTATTCAGTCTGGCAGGGATGTTAATGATTTTGAACTCGTGCACGACTACCGGATATGTCGCATCAGAACCTATATACGTCGAACATCAGCGACCAGCGCCTCCAAGCAAACTCCATATTTGGGTGGATGGTGGCTGGGTCTATAATCGCAGGACCAGCGTTTATGTACAAAGAGATGGTTATTGGCACAATCCAACGAATGGAAGGGTATATATATCCGGTCACTGGCTGGTTGGTCCAAGAGGTCGCTCATGGGTACCCGGACATTGGCAACGACGTAGCCGTTAAATAAAATACAGCATAAAAGTGTTGTACAGGGAAATTTATATAGTGAATTAGTTTTAGTTTAGTTAGGTTTTAGGTTAGTTTTAGTTAGTAATGGTTAGGGGATTGATGAAACAACGGAGAGGACTTCCTCTTCGTTGTTTACTTTTAGTTAAATTTTTTGTAGGAGTACTAATACATATAATAGCTATCATCGTCTGCAGTCCTACATTTCCTTACAAAGGATCTTCACTAAATGACATTTCGCGAATGGGTTAAAAAATCAGTTTAAATAGTTACTAAATATACGATCCAATCTATGATAGATAACAATCTTTGCAATGGTCATCGGTTTCGCAGGAAGGCATTAGCATTAACAAGTCGTAGCTTCGCTATTACAATTCTAAATTTTGTCGCTGTCTGTGTTGTCACGGTACAGATAATAGGTGCATTTGGTATTACCTTTGTGGATGATACAAATAACCTTATTGGTCATATACTAATTTACGCCTTTCGGAAATAAGTGGGGTTTTGTAACAAAATGTTGTGAATTTCCTTGTTCCGTAGAAACGTTAATCGGCCCCACAAAGAATTCATTCGCATACATTACCATTTCGTTGCTGAAGTTCCTTTGGATCGAAGCGCATCATTCCATACCAATTAAGTACCCGCTCATGGAACTCGCATCAGTTTATTGGCTACGCCGATCTTCGATTTATCTTCTTTTGGTGTATTAGTACTATGCTCGTTTCACAAGGTTGGCTTCCAGCTACGCAAATAGAAAGGACCACTTTTACTTCTTGGATAGGCTGTTTGTATTAAAAACAATATCCGTATGTGATACCTGCAAAATTCATTATTGATCATTCCGAATCCGTTTCTCTTCCGGATTCATTTTAAGCACTCTAAATTGAGGATGCAGCTGGTAAAATATCCCGTATGCCAATTCTGCGCCCGCAAAAAAAAATCCCACCGGTATCAATCGGTTTAAAATAGTTTACCAAAAGCGGATCCACCTGGCATTCAGTATGTCTAAATTAAAGGGCCTTTTCGGTCATATCTGAACTGCTTTTGGTGAATACTTTCACTCCGGTGCTATAACTTATAGATGGTCCAAATCCACTCATAACATATCCGTTTCCAAGCAGTGATTTATAAACAACATTCAGCGGCATTTCATCATTCGAAAGGGTGTATTTACTTGCAGATTGGTCATTCATTTGTTTTGCACCCATTGTGATATACAGTAATCCGGGTTGAAAAAAGAACATCGGAACAATGGGAATATAAACATTGACTCCAACCAGGTATCCTGTTTTTGATTTATAGTTGAGGTTGGTGCCGTCAGGATTTTTTCCGGTTAGGTTTTGCATATTTATACCGACGGGAACAGTATCGGATAATTTTTCTTTATCCGCATTCTGAGCGATCGCGAAAGGGACTGAAAACAGGAAATAAATTAATAGTGAAAAAGTGATTGTTTTCATAATGATTTGGTTTTAGATTGTTCTTTAACTGTGCCGGAGCTTTATCATACTACCCATTTATCACAAATGTAGCTATAATTCTGTTGTAAACAGCGAAATTAAATGTCAGATATTTACATTTATTAACATTGCCAAGGTACGATCCCTTTTACCTGGAAATGTTACACAAATCTCTGTCAATATTACATAATTCACACATTCTGATCTTTTTTGATACATTTAGACGTGTAAGGCAAGAAAATTCAACAAAAAATTAACTTTTTAATACATATAGATGTTATATTTACAAGCGGAAGACAGGAAAGAAATGGAATACATAAGATGTGTTTTTTCGAACGTCAATTCGAACTCCCTACAAACGAATATTTCAATGCCATGAATAGCGAGGAACAGGATTTAACGGAAGCCCAATTATTACGTTTGAATGCAGAAAAGCAATTGAAAGCACGGCAGAAAAAAACCGTCAAACCTGAGATGGGAATTGATGAGAAAAGACTTATGCACGAGTTGCAGGTGCATCAGATTGAATTAGAAATGCAGAACGAAGAGTTATGCCGTGCAAACGAAGTTGCAGAAACGGCACTTCGAAAATATACGATGTTGTATGATTTTGCTCCAATGGGCTATTTTACACTCAATGCTGAAGGGAAAATTGAAGACATGAACTTCACGGGTGCTGAAATGCTTGGCGACAGACGCTTTAGTTTAATGGCCAGTAATTTTAAATTCTTTATTTCCGTAGAGGATCAAGATGTATTTGAGACATTTCTCGCGAAAGTTTATGCAGGCATTTCAAAGGAATCTTGCAAAGTGAGACTGGGCCATTACAAAAATCCTTTGCGATATGTTTATATGGAAGGCGTCGTTACCGGCGAAGAGCGGAATTGCCTTTTGTCAGTAGTTGATATTTCTGGTTTCTGAATTGGGTTATTCCTTATTGGTACTTTTTTATAAATTGGAAATGAAACAGTTGAATTTTTTTGCTTACCTTAAATAGTGCGGGATGAAACTTTACATCAAAAATATGGTGAGTAATCGTTGCAAAATGATTGTGAAATCCGAACTTGAAGAGTTTGGATTGCATTTCATCATTGTGGATTTGGGCGAAGTGGAAATAATGGAAAATATCACTAATGAACAACGTAACCTGTTAAATCTGAATCTTGAAAAATCGGGTCTTGGACTATTGGAGGATAAGAAACGTGTGTTGATAGAGAGAATCAAAAATATTATTGTGGACCTGGTCTATTATGCAGAAGAACAGCCGAAGGTTAACCTTTCCGATTATTTAAGCGGAAAACTTAATTACGACTATACTTATTTAGCCAACCTTTTTTCGGAGAGTCAAAGTACAACCATAGAGCATTTTTTTCTTGATCACAAAATTGAAAGGGTCAAAGAATTGCTTGTTTATGATGAGATAAGTCTAACCGAAATCGCCTATAAATTGCACTATAGCAGTGTTGCTCACCTTTCGAACCAGTTTAAAAAAATGACCGGATTAACTCCTTCCGGCTATAAGAATCTCAGGCTTAATAAGCGTCGCTCTCCCGAGAATGTGTGAAAGGTGTAAGTTTTAATAAAAGTTGTGTAACTTGTATTCAATTAAAAATCATCAACTTTGTCTTGTTAAAACATATTATTTAAATCACATACGTGAAATAGAATAAAAAAATATTGACAGGTTTGAGATCACTTTTGAAAGCACAGGAAAGACGTTAACCGGTGCCCGATTTTGTCGAAAATCAAATCCCGATTAGAGCAGGTTGCGTGATAAAATATTGACTCAAAAAATAGGTCACACAACTGCATCCTTTGAATCGTTTAGGAAAACCCCGGATGATTACTTCTCATTTTATTTTCCTTGTTTCTGATGTTCATTCATCAGCGAAAGAAACAACGACCAAAAATGAAAGTGATATCTGCCCGACAAAGGTTTCAATTTACTTCCCGTTTGATTTCTGCTGAAAACTCCCCAAGGGTATATATTTCAGATGACTGATTAAAGACATTTTACTACACGAATGTTTCGGCCCTAAAATAAGGCCTTCAACAACAATCGGGTAAAATCTCCTGTCGTCAGGATACGCTTATAAGGCATTTTGACGACAACCGTAACAGGGAATGTAATATTTCCAAATCCATCTTTTATTTACTTACAAAAAATTGTAATAAGCTAGGCCTTAGGGTTATTCCCGAAAATGAAAACGGGTTTATTACGATTTCACATCAAGGGAGGGATTTATTTTGCAACAACAACATTTATAAATTATGAATATTTATTTACAAAACAAACTGATGGTCTTGATAGTACCCTCAGATAATTTAAATCATTGATAGTTCTAAAAATGAAGCTCTATATCAAAAATATGGTGAGTAACAGTTGTAAAACGATTGTGAAGTCCGAGATTAAAAAACTTGGATTGAATCTCATATTGATTGAATTAGGTGAAGTTGAAATTTCGGAAATAATTGTTCATGAACAACGTCGTCAGCTCAATATAAATCTCCAAAAATTGGGGCTTGAGCTGTTGGATAACAAGAAAAGCATGATCATTGAAAGTATAAAAACCATGATCATTGAATTGGTCCACTATTCAGACAAGCGGTTGAAAGTAAAGTTGTCTTTTTATCTTAGCGAGAAATTGAAATACGACTATACATATTTGGCCAACCTTTTTTCAGAGGATCAAGGTATTACAATTGAACAGTTCTTTCTGAATCACAAAATTGAGCGGGTCAAAGAATTGCTTGTATACAATGAGATCAGTCTGACCGAAATTGCCGATAAAATGCAATACAGCAGTGTGGCGCATTTGTCGAATCAATTTAAAAAATTAACCGGTTTGACGCCATCCAAGTACAAGCTGCTTCGAATTAAAAGGCGCATACCACTCGAGGAGATGTAAATGATGTGAGATTTTCGGTGCGATAAACGATTGCCATTTCTATCGCTTGTTGAAGAATAATAATAACTTTGAATTCCCGAAAAGAAGCGTGTTTGCTGCGAAGTAGGGTTTTCATAAATAGCATAAACATATTCCATGACTCACGAAGATTTTGACGTAAAAGTACTGGGCGAAAGGACAATAATGTCTCCGTTGAAACCATCGTTTCACCCCGAAGAGATGTCGTTTGGATTTATTGAAAACCACGACAGGGTATTAATCGATGCATCATTGGAGAATTTTACACTTTGTCAGGAAAACGGCCAAACTCCGGTTTCCTTTGAAAAGGCGGGTCCGCACAAGCATCTTTTTTTTGAAGCAACGAAAACCAAGGTTGCCATCGTAACCTGTGGCGGATTATGCCCTGGTTTAAACAACGTGATTCGTAGTGTTGTGAATGAGCTACATTACCGGTACAACGTTAACAAGGTGATTGGGATCCAATATGGATTTGAAGGATTTATTTCTAAATACAATCATCCGGTAGTTGATCTTACCCCGCAGCGGGTTGAGAGCATTCACCTTTTTGGCGGAACCATACTGGGGTCTTCACGCGGTCTTCAGGATGTAGGCGAGATTGTTGATAAGCTTGTTTCACTCGAAGTCAATATCTTGTTTTGCATTGGTGGTGACGGTACGCTTCGTGGCGCACATGCCATACATGAAGAAATAGCACGTCGTAACCTTGATATATCAATTGGAGGAATCCCAAAGACCATTGATAACGACATTAACCTTATTGATAAATCATTTGGGTTCGAAACGGCATTTGACAAAGCAAACGAAATTATTAGATGTGCACATAACGAAGCGATTGGAGCCTACAACGGAATATCAGTATTAAAACTGATGGGTCGTGATTCCGGTTTTATTGCTGCTTATGCTGCGCTTTCTATGCAAGCGGCAAATTTTGTGCTTGTTCCCGAGATGAAGTTTGATTTACATGGTCCGAAAGGACTTTTAAATGTCTTGCGCAAACGGCTCGAAAGCCGCCATCATGCGCTTATTGTAGTTGCCGAAGGTGCCGGACAACACTTTTTCGATGGCGATTCTTTTGAAAAAGATGCTTCAGGTAACACAAAAAATAAGGATATTGGTTTGTATTTGAAAGAGAAAATATCAGAGGAATTCAAAGCGAGGAATATTCCGTTTTCACTGAAATACATCGATCCAAGTTATATTATTCGGAGCACTCCGGCCAATGCCAGCGACAGCAAGTTTTGCAGCCTTCTCGGTCAGAATGCCGTTCATGCAGCAATGGCAGGCAAAACTGATTTTGTGATCGGACACTGGAATAGCCTGTTTACATTACTACCTATCTCCATCTCGGTCTCGCAACGAAAGAAAATTGATATAGAAGGTGAATTATGGTGGAATGTGCTGGAAACTACCGGACAGCCTGTGTCGATGAATAATTAGGAGAAGGGGAGAAATGCCCTTGAAGCGGTTGCAAACCCTTCAATCGGCTTTATGGGAGAGAATAGGGGAAGAGAAGAGGAGAAGAGGCGAATTTTAAAATTACCAGTTATAATTTCAATTTTTCACCACAGCGTGGTGAAAAATTGGTAGCCTGGGGTAAGTGAACGAAGAGAACGCAACTTCGGGATAAAGAAGCAGGATAAAAAAAGGCGCAACTACAATGTTTGCTGAAGCGAAAACGACATTTGCGCCGCATATAAAAGTCAGGACAGTATTAACGCAAAATCTGTAAACAAAAATCAGGACTAGTCAATATGGTGAACACACATTATCTTCGGATGTGAGAATAATGTAACTTATTCGAATATTTGTGTAACATTTATTCTGGTAAGAATTGTCACCTTCGTTCTTTCAACAACGATAGGCAATATGAAAGAGAAAGAACAGTTTTCGAATCCGTCAGTAAGGCATAGTGGCAGAAAAGAGAAGAAGATACATCACGAGTATCTATTATATTCAGCTGGCGAAGATTATTACAGCATATACCAGGAAGAGAAGGATATAGACCAGTGCATAATTCAGAAATTACAGGAGTCAGAAAATAAGGAAATTTCCATAAGTTCTGATTTTACCTTCAACCAATACCCATCAATCATCTCAATAAATCGTTGAAACATGCAAATACCCCTAAAAAGGTATGAATTTTGCAACTTTTTCCAATAATTGTGTAACAATAAATGGAAAAGAGTTGCGGAACTTAGCTGTTCGAATCTCATTCATGTATCATGAAATAGCCATGATTAAGAAGTCACAAACAGAAATGAATTGGAACGAAGTGGAAATCTGCGAAGCAAATATTTCCCTTGGCTATTAGCTTCGCTGATCTTCGATTCCATGCGACCTTTAAAAAACAGATTATATACAGATGAAAGAAAAAGACATTTATACGAACCTGTCTGAGAGGCAGACCAATAAAGACGAGAATAATCTTCGGAGATTCCTGTTGTATTCTGCAGGGGAAGATTTTTACAGTATGTTTCAGGAAGAGAAGGATTCAGATTCTGAGAATAAAACCAAAAATCCGGAAATCAGTTGAAATTTAAAATTTTGAACCGGTCCGAGGTTTTTACTTAAACTTTTATCCTTTATACGGCTCAAGAATAAGTGACGCACAAAACCAAAAATGTGTGAATGATGTAACACTTTATAATAGTTGTGTAACATTTATCCTGTTAAAGATCCTCAACTTAGTTCTTTTAAAAATCATTTATATAAATGAAAGCAAAAGACAAAAATGCAAACTCTTCTGCAAGGCAGTCGGGCAACGAAGTAAAGAACAATTCAACGGGATATCCGTTGTATCCTAAAAGCGAAGATATTTATAACATCGAACAGAATGATAGCAATATAGATCCTGAAGATATTTCCAAATCCAAAGGATTAACCAGTGGGGAAGATGTCCTGGCAATCGACGAAAAGGATGATATCAGCGATGAATCCAATAGTGATCTGGATGTTCCGGGATCAGAATTAGATGATGATCAGGAAGAAGTCGGAAGTGAAGATGAGGAGAATAATTATTACAGCATAGGTGGCGACGATCATGAAGATCTTGAAGAGGATAAAGCCGGGTGAAAAGCCATCGGATAAAAATTGTATTTGATGAACATTAAAACAAAAATAAAATGAAAAAGGTATTGATAGCGCTCGATTATGATCCAACCGCCAAAAAGGTGGCTGAAGTTGGCTTTGAATTCGCTAAAACGATGGGAGCTGAGGTAACATTAATACATGTGATTTCTGATCCGGTGTATTATTCTTCTACAGATTATTCGCCGATTATGGGGTTTACCGGCTACATGAATACTGATCCGTTGCAACTAAACACTATAGAGGTGCTTAAAACTGCATCCTTAAATTTTCTTGATAAGACGAGAAAACACCTTGGAGATAATGCCATCCAGACTGTTGTAGAAGAAGGTGATTTTGCTGAATCTATAGTAAGGACTGCAAAAAAATTGCATGTTGACATGATTGTTTTGGGTTCTCACAGTCAGAAATGGCTCGAAAACATTGTGATGGGAAGTGTTACTGAAGAAGTTATACGTCAATCGACGATACCGCTCTTTATAATACCGACAAAAAAAGGCAAATAAATTAATTTAGCATGCCTTTAGTTTATCTGCTTGTATGAATGAAATCGGATTCAATATACGGCAAGTGGTTCTTTTGCGACATGGTGAAAGTGTATGGAACAAAGAGAACCTCTTCAGTGGCTGGACAGATGTTGATTTGTCTGATCATGGAAAAGAAGAAGTATTGGAGGCAGGTCGTGTACTGAAAGAACACGGGTTTACGTTTGACGTCGCTTTCACTTCTGTACTGAAGCGTGCCATCCGAACCTTATGGATTGTGCTTGACGAGATCGACCTGATGTGGATTCCAGTCATTCGTGATTGGAGGTTGAATGAAAGACATTATGGTGCTTTGCAGGGACTTAACAAAACAGAGACTACAAAACAATATGGTGAAGCGCAGGTAAACTTATGGCGACGAAGTTTCGACATCCGCCCGCCCGCCCTCGAAGAAGCAGATCCACGTCATCCAATTCACGATAAACGTTACAAATTTCTTCTTCCCGAACAACTCCCGGCAACAGAATGCCTGAAGGATACGGTAGCACGATTCCTTCCTTGTTGGCACGAAAATATCGCACCACTGGTACAAAGTGGCCAGTCAGTCTTAATTGTTGCACATGGAAACAGTCTGCGTGCATTGGTTAAATATCTCGATAATGTCTCTGACGCTGAAATTGCAACTATAAACATTCCAACAGGAATCCCTCTTGTGTATGAACTTGACGAGCAACTACATCCCATCCGCCATTATTACCTTGGCGATGAGGAAAAGATCTAGGAGGCGATTCAGGCTGTTGCCAATCAGGCTTCTGTGAAAAAATAGAATAATAGTGTGAATTCTGCAAATGTCATTTTGATTGATACCTCTTTATCATGATTAATAAATTTTAAGACTAATGTGTGAATGATGTAAATCTTTAATGGAATTGTGTAACAGGTAGGTATATCTTAACCATTATCTTTACTTCTATAAATTAATATAAAAAATATAAAATGAAAAAGTCTATTTTTGGATTCTTAATGATTTTCATGTTTAGTGCAACAATGGCATTTGCAGGCGAAAATAACCTAAAAGCTGCCTCGGACAATTCTGCTGCAGTGGTAAAAACAGAGAATAAACTATCTGCAGAAGAGGTAACCAGTTTAAAAAATCGTGTTGAAGAAATCCGCGCCATGGATAAATCAGAATTGACTTCTGTAGAAAAACGTGAGCTACGTAAAGAAGTTAAAGGGATTAAAGAGAATGTACGTAAAAATGGTGAAGTAATTTACATTAGTGGTGGTACAATTTTACTGATTATCCTGATTGTCATTTTGATATAATCAATGATAATGTGTTTAATGCCTGGAAATATGGTATAGGTACAGATGGTATCAACATTATAAATCCGGGATGATAAATCATAATTAATATATTAAAATATGCAATACTAATAGTATTGCATATTTTATTCCTTGAAATTCAAGAGATTCGCAACAGTCCGGAACAGAGCAGGATTTGTCAGTTTGCGGATTCATGATCAAAAATGCAATAAATTGCTCAGCATAATTAATTTGAAAACACATTTCCTAACCCATTCTATTCAGCAGATGCTAATCATCTGCCTGTTCCTAATTGGCTCTTTTAGTAGTGTCTCATCACAGGAATATTTTCAGCAGGAGGTCAACTATAAGATCAACGTTTCACTTGATGACAAGCGCAACGGATTAAATGCATTCGAAACGATTGAGTATATTAATAACTCACCCGACACACTTCAATTTATCTATTTTCATCTGTGGCCCAATGGCTACATGAATAATAACACCGAATTAGCTAAACAATTATTCAGCTCGAAAGGAAAGGAAAAACTGTTCAACGATCCGGAATTAAACGGATATATTGACTCATTAGACTTTAAGATTGATGGTCGGCCGATTCAATGGAATTTATTGCCCGGTCAGCCCGATATTTGCCAGCTATGGCTTACAAAAAGTTTAAGATTTGGTGATACGATCATCATTACAACCCCATTTCATGTAAAAATTCCCAAAGGAGTAACTTCGAGGTTAGGACATATTGGTGAATCTTATCAGATTTCGCAATGGTATCCCAAACCAGCTGTTTACGACAAAAACGGCTGGCATCAGATGTCATACCAGGATCAGGGTGAATTTTACTCGGAATTTGGAAGCTTCGATGTGAGTATTACTTTGCCGGACAATTATATTGTCGGTTCTACAGGTAACCTTCAAAATGAAAAGGAAGCAGAAATGCTGAATAAACTTGCTTGCGACACCTCCTGGATAGCAACGCTCCCTTCACCGGAGGTTGATTTTCCACCTTCTTCAAATGAATTAAAAACCTTACGATATACAGAGAATAACATTCACGATTTCGCATGGTTTGCTGATAAACGGTTCCATGTATTAAAAGGGAAAGTTAAACTACCCGACTCTGGCAGGGAAGTCACTTCATGGGTGATGTTTACAAATCAGCAGGCAGAAATCTGGAAAGATGCAATTTCATACGTGAATAATGCGATCATGCATTTTTCGAAATGGAATGGAGAATATCCGTATCAAGGTTTCACGGCTGTTCAAAGTGCATTGAATGCCGGAGACGGGATGGAATATCCTGGCATTACGGTGATCGGCATGGCAAAAGATGCGTATACGCTGGATGAAGTAATTACGCACGAAATTGGTCATAGCTGGTATTACAGTGCACTTGGTTCAGATGAACGACGGTACCCATTTATGGATGAGGGTATCACAAGCTCCAATGAGGTGCGCTATATGAACGAAAGATATCCTCAAAAAAGGCTTTGGGAGGTATATCTTAATAACAAGAAACTGGCCAGATTCTTTCATATCGACAAAATGCCTGTCAGGCAAATGCTTGAATTCGAATGGATGGCTCAGGCCCGCGAAAACCTCGAGCAACCAATTAACCTGACTTCAGAAGACTATACCACTTTGAACTACAGTCTTATTATTTACGATAAAGCGGGAACGGGCTTTAAATACCTTAGGTCTTATCTGGGTGACTCGATTTATGATTCAGCAATGCATGACTATTACCGCAATTGGAAATTCAAACATCCGCAACCCGAAGATCTGCGTAATTCGTTTGAAGCGTCTACAGGCAAAGACCTAACCTGGTTTTTTAGTGATTTTATTGGCACCACCAAAAGGCTTGACTACGAAGTGGTTCGACTTGAGGATCAGCAATTGCTTGTAAAGAACAAAGGTGAGCTGGTATCGCCATTGGTGATCTCCGGAATGATCGGAGATTCAATTTGTTTTGAGAAATGGGTCGATGGATTTGATGGTCAGCAATGGATCAAACTTCCGCAGGGTAATTACTCTGAAATTAAAATCGACCCAAGACATGTAATGCCCGAATTATTCAGGCTCAATAATAACATCCGAAAAACAGGCATCTTCCCAAAGTCGGATCCCGTTCGCGCGCAGCTCTACTTTTCGCTCGAAGATCCTGAAAAGCGGTACCTGATGTATATGCCGGCCCTTAACTGGACCAAAGAAAACGGTTTAATGTTTGGCGTGGCATTGCACAACGGGTTCCTTACGCCCAAACCATTCGAATATTTTGTGATGCCATTTTATTCATTCAATAATTCCGGACTGGCTGGTTTTGGAAAAGTTTCTTACAATATTACACCTTTTGAAAAATTCATAAGAAAAGCAACTTTTTCGCTGGAAGGAACACAATTCGGTGCACCCGGTGATCAAAACTATCACAACCTAAAAGCAGGATTAGACCTGTATCTCAGACCAAAAAATATGAATCATCTGTTAACGCAGAAGGTTTATGGAAAATACATTGCAGCATCGGATCTTTATCAGATTGAACTTCAGCAGAAGGCAAGGATAAGTTCTTACCTGCAGTTTGGTTACCAATTAGACAAGGGCACTATCGTCAATCCTTTCACCCTGTTGGCTTCGGCCGAATCTGGTCCGTCCTATCTGAAAACATCTATGGAGTTTGATTACAAATTAAGCTACTATGGAAAGAAAAAGGGGTTGGATATAAGGTTGTTTGCAGGAACAATGTTGAAAAACAATTCGGACGTCCCTTTTTATGCGCTTGCAGCAGGCGGCAGAAGCGGACGTGAGCAGTATCTTTACGAGGGTACTTATCCTGATCGTTTCTCTGCTTTCCCGTCAAGCTTCTGGTCACGGCAGATGACAATGACTGAAGGAGGACTGGTATCGCCTGTTAACGAGACTCTTGGATGTAGCCGTTGGCTTGTTTCTTTGTCCCTTACAAGTAGTTTGCCGGGAAAAATGAATAAGATACCAATTAAACCATTTGTTAATTTGCTTTTGAATGATCACGGCCTGGCAACAGGTAAGGGTTCGCCTTTCTTTTATGAAGCGGGATTAAAAGCGGGTTTATGGAATTTTTTCGAGATCTATTTTCCTTTGGTTGTTTCAGGAAATATTGAATCGGTCTCTGGTTCATTAAAAGACCGGATACGTCTTGTTTTTAACCTGAATACGTTTAGTCAGGTAAAATTAAATTCAGGTTTTGGGATCCAAATCCAGTGATAGTTTGTTACTTGAGTGTATATTATACTTTCGTATATTTGAAATATTGTCAACGTTATTAAATTCATCAATATGTTTATTGATTATTATAAAATTTTAGGGATTGATAAAACGGCAGCTCCAAAGGACATTAAAAGTGCCTACAGGAAACTTGCCCGTAAGTATCATCCTGATTTGAATCCTAATGATAAGGATGCAAATAAGAATTTTCAGCAGATCAACGAAGCAAATGAAGTATTGAGCGATCCTGAAAAACGGAAGAAGTACGATCAGTACGGAAAAGACTGGCAACATGCCGATGAATTTGAAAAGCAAAAACAATATCAGGAACAGTCGTCCGCATCGCGTGGATCAGGATTTTCAGGCGGACAATCAGGCGATTTTTCTGATTTCTTTGAATCAATGTTCGGTGGGGCAGCAGGGGGAAGTAGCAGAGGAAGACAAGCGAGATATCGCGGGGAAGATTTCAATGCGGAATTACATCTCGATCTTATCGATGCCTCCAAAACCCAAAAACAAACCTTAACAGTTAACGGAGCGAAGATAAGGATTACGATCCCGGCCGGGATTGAAAACGGGCAAACTATAAAAATAGCGGGACATGGCGGACCTGGAATGAATGGCGGGCCAAACGGGGATTTATACATTACATTTTCAATCGCCAATCACCCTAAAATTAAACGTCTGGGCGACAATTTGTATACTGCGGTAGATTTGGATTTATACACCGCTGTTCTGGGTGGTGAAATCACAATTGATACGTTGAGCGGACAGGTAAAACTAAAAGTGGCACCTGAAACTCAAAATGGAAGCAAGATTAAATTAAAGGGCAAGGGATTCCCGGTTTATAAAAAAGAAGGACAGTTTGGAGATTTGTATGTGACTTATAACGTTAAAATCCCAATAAATTTGACGGATAAGCAAAAAACATTATTCACTGAATTGTCTAAATCGTAATTTTTAAAACAGAAACCATGCAAACCAAAAATTATATTGCAGTCAATGAATTCTGTGTCAGCCATGACATTGAATTTTCTTTTATCAATTCGTTGCAAGAAATTGGATTGATAGAAATTGCTACCATCGAAGAAACAGCCTTTATTGATTCCGACCAACTTCGGCAAGTTGAGAAATGCATTCATTTTCATTACGATTTAGATATAAACCTTGAAGGTATTGAAACCATTACTCATATGCTGCAGCGAATGAATACGATGCAGGAAGAAATTATATTGCTCCGAAACAGGCTGAACCTATATGAGTAAACTGAAATCATATATCAGGTTAACTTTAAAAGCAATCTTTTGGGTGGCCGTAAGCCTTGTGCTTATTTTCATCCTTATTGCGGTGCTTATCCAGGTACCTTCCATTCAAACTAAGATTGTTCATTATGCAACAACTTTTGTCAGCAATAAAACCCATACAAAGGTTGAAATAAAGAATGTCAGCATTTCATTCCCCAAAGCGGTCGTTATTGAAGGTCTTTATCTCGAAGATCTCAAATACGATACATTGGTTTATGCCCAAAAGGCGAAAATAAACATGGCGCTTTACGACTTATTGCATAATAAGATAGCAGTAAGTTTCTTTGCACTCGAAGATGCAACCATCAAGCTGCATAGCACCAAAACTGATCCGATTTTCAATTATAATTTTTTGCTCACGGCTTTTAGTGATACAACCAGCAAGGTCAAAACTGATACGCTGTCAGCTTCCAAATGGACATTCAGCATTGATAAGGTTGATTTGCAAAACGTCAGATTTGCTTACAATGACGAATTTGCAGGGATGAATGTATTGGTTACACTCCAAAAATCGAAAATTAGCGTTGATGAGATTGATCTGGGAAAACCCCTATACCAATTCAATAAATTGTTTGTGGAAGGTTTAACCGCAACTATTCTGGCAAGTAAATCCTCTAACACCAAGAGTAATCCATCTACAAGCATTTTGCCAAAAATAGGTGCAAAGAATCTTCAGCTCAGCAATTCGATGGTCAGTTATACTGATTCAGTTGGTTTTCTGTCTGTTATTTCGGTAATCGATGAATGTGAACTTAAAGATGCATCTATCGATTTGCAAAAGCAGCTTTTGGTTTCTGATTATTTATCCCTGTCGAAAAGCAACGTGAAGTATCACACTTTCAGCCCTGAATTGCAACCTGACACCACCACCAGGATTTCAACTTCAGCAAACAATTGGAACGTTACATTGAATCGCATCGCGCTGAAGGATAATTCACTTGAGTATAAATCAGGGAATAAGCCGCCAATAAAAAATGTTTTCGATCCGAATAATTTGGAATACAGTCATTTAATCCTTGATGCGACGGGCTTATTTTATTCTCCGGATCTGACAAAAGTATTGGTTACAAAATTCAGTGCGACTGATCAGAACAATTTTGCGATCACCGGTTTTGAGACCGACTTCAGCATGGATCAGCATTCAATTACTGCAAAAAAGCTGAAGGCAAACACAACCAATTCGGGCATAGAAGCAGATTTCAGTCTGCAGTATTCTTCAATGGCGGCATTGGCAGATTCTATGCGGTTCAGCAACATTAATTTAGACCTGAAAAACCTGAGATTTATAAACTCCGATGTTCTTTATTTCAAATCAGATCTCGCGAAACAATCCTTCTTTAAAAATAGCCGGAATGTTACAACCGCGTCAGGAAGAATAAGCGGGCAAATGAATAATCTAACCGGGAAAAATCTGGATATTCATACAGGAGTTAATACGATTGTAAAGTCCGATTTCATTATCAAAGGATTGCCACAAGTTCAGACAGCATTTTATGATTTCCCCAATCTGAACATCATTTCGGGCAAGAGCGACATCGTAATGATTGCTGACACGATGATTCCCAAAAGTATAGAGATTCCTGAAAATATTGGTCTCCAAGTCGTTTTTAAAGGAAAGATGAAGTCTTTTGAATCAACTGCCAATATGACCAGCAGTTTTGGGGCGGCAAATCTTATTGCATCAATTGATCCTTCTGAAAATTTCAGCGGCAAAGTAACCATAAGCAGTTTAGATATTGGCCGATTGCTTAAAGATTCTGTATTGTATGGACCGGTAACATTAACTGCTGAAGCAAACGGACATGGATTGGATACAAATACAGTTAAGGCGAAAATCAAGGCCGATGTAACTGATATATACCTGAATAAATATACCTATCACAATCTTGCGATGGATGGCACTGTCACCGGCAAACAATTCGAGGGGAAAATTAATAGCAATGACGAGAATCTGGTATTCGATTTTGACGGACTCGTGAACTTTAATACGAACAGGGAGAGCTATAAATTCCGATTGGACGTAAAGGGCGCAGATCTTCAAAAACTCCAGGTCACCAATAACGATTTGCGGATTGCATTTGTTGCTACTGCTGATATAAAAGGTGGATCTGCTACTCAAATGAATGGAACGGCCGGCGTTACCAATATTATTGTTGCAAAGGATGGGAAAAAGTATGTACTCGATTCATTTTTAACAGCTTCGGTAAACGAACCGAACAAAAGTGAAATAAATGTCACAAGTGCACTTATCGATATCAAATATGCAGGAACCGTTTCTCCGGCTGCACTTCCCGAACTGCTTAATCAATTCATAAACAATTATTTTCCCGTTTCAGAATCGAGTCAGGTTATAAAGCAGAGTGAGCAATCCAATTTCAGTTTTGAGATAAAGCTTCACAATCACCCTATTCTTTCGAAAGTTCTCTTTCCTCAGTTGAAAGAATTTCAGCCGGGAATCATTCAGGGAAGTTATGACAGTCAGAAGAACGATATGAAACTGAATGCATCCATCAAAAGAATCGTTTATGGAACCACTGAAATTAATGACTTTGCAATAGAGATGAATTCGGATAACACTGCCCTGAATTATAAAATCACTAGTAGTGGTATTTCAAACTCACAAATCAATTTGGATAATTTTTCGTTTGACGGTAAGCTGGCAGGGAATAAAATAAATGCAAATATTTCCTCAATAGAGGGTAAGAAAAATAAGCTTCTGATCAAGTCTCAGATTAGCAAGGAAAATGGTAACTATAAGCTTACACTCGATCCGAAGGAGTTCTACCTGATGAATAATCGCTGGGAAATAGCAGCAGATAATTATGTCTCATTCGGAAAGCAAGGACTTTTGATCCATCATCTTTTTATGGATCATGCAGGAAGTCAGATAAATGTCGGTTCCGTTCATGATCGGTTCAATGATGATCTGAATATTGCCATCAAAAGTTTCAAGCTGGATGACATTTCGCGTATTATCGAAAAAGACTCCAGTTTTGTAAAAGGTAATTTGGATGGAAATATATTGATTAAGAGAGTTGACAATTCGTATATTGTTGTAGCTGACGCAACAATAAGCACATTGGTAGTTCATGATGTTCCAATCGGAGACTTAACGTTGATGGCAGGGAAATCAGGTGTAAACAAATTCGACATGGATTTGAGTTTAGTGGGTCCGAATAATAATTTGAATGTAAATGGTTCTTTCATCCTTGGCAAGGATAATAATACTATCGACGTTAATACTGACATTCAATCGCTTTCGTTGGAAACTGTACAGGCTTTTTCGATGGGACAAATTACAGAAGCCACCGGAACTATTACCGGGAATATTTTGGCAGCGGGAAAACTCAGTGCTCCTGACCTCACTGGTGAACTGGTATTCAACAATGCTTTTGTCAAACCTGCATACCTCAATAACCGCCTTGAATTAAAACATGAGACGATTCAATTGAAAAAGGAGGGAATCTTCTTTAACTCATTTACAATGTTGGATGGTGCTAAGAATAGTGCAATCCTGGACGGATCGGTTCAAATGAAACAATACTCTGATTTCATTTTTGATTTACAATTCAATACTAAAGACTTTTTATTATTCAACACTACGGCGAAGGATAAAAATGATTTCTTTGGGAGGATGGTTGTCGACAGTAAAATTGATGTCAGTGGACCAATGAGTCTTCCGGTTGTGGTGGCAAAGGTGAAAATGAAAAAAGGTTCAAACTTTACATTCGCAGTTCCCGAAGACAAATTGACAACCGATAAGGGCGAAGACGTCGTCGAATTTGATAATTCATTAAAATTCAATCCAATCCTTTACCGGGGCGAGAAAAAGGGTGGACAAACAACCGGAATGTCTGGTTTTGATCTCTCTTCCATTATAGAAATTGATCAGGAGGCAACGCTCCGGTTATTAATGGACCCGGCATCTACAGACTCATTGGTGGTGAAAGGGGAGGCTGCATTAAGTTTTACAATGGACCAAAGCGGGAAAATGAGTCTTACCGGTGCCTATAATTTAAATGACGGGAGTTACCTGGTATCATTGGAATCGGTCATCAAAAAGAGATTTGCGATTAAGGAGGGGAGTACAATTATCTGGAACGGCGATCCGTTGGATGCCAATATATCGATTGATGCAGTCTATTCTGTCAGAGCCTCACCATATGATCTTGTGGCAGACCAGATTTCGGGCTTAAGTGACGTTGATCAGGGGGGATATAAACAACGATATCCATTTATGGTCTTGTTAAAACTTCGCGGAGAAATATTACATCCGGAAATCAGTTTTGAAATACAATTATCACCTGAGGACAAAGGAATCTTAAATGGGGCCGTGAATCAGAAACTGAGCATGTTAAACGAAGACCCATCAGCCTTGAACAAACAGGTTTTTGCATTATTGGTATTAGGCAGGTTTGTTCAGGAAAATCCATTTCAGTCTGAATCAGGCGGAACTTCCGCTTTGATCCGGTCAACGGTAGGCAAATTTCTATCGGCACAATTAAATCAATTGAGTTCAAAACTGGTACCTGGTGTAGAATTGAATTTTGATATTCAATCGTATGACGATTATCAGACAGGACAAGCACAGGGAAGGACCCAGGTCGGAATTGGTGTGAAGAAGCAACTCTTTAATGAACGATTGTCTGTTCAGCTTGGGGGCGCCATTGATGTCGAGGGAGCGAGGGCGCAACAAAATTCGATAAGTGATATTACAAGTGATGTAACCGTAGAGTATAAACTGACGAAAGATGGCCGTTTCAGAATGAAAGGATTCAGGCATAATCAATATGAGGGCGCAATAGATGGCCAATTGGTTGAGACCGGAGTGGGTGTTATGTTTGTACGCAATTTCAACCGGTGGAGCAGACTATTCAAAACACGGAAAAGCAGAATTGATTCATCGAAAATACAAAGTAAAAATGATACGATCATTTCAAAATAAAATCTTCCCGATGTTAGTCTTCCTGCTTCTGGCGGCATGTACCGGTACAAGGAATTTACCGAAGGGTGAAAAGCTGTATACCGGTGGGGAAATTAAATTAGAATCAGCAGAGAAAATAAACAAAAAATTTATAAAAACGGTAGCTGAAGCGGGTATGCGTCCGTCACCTAATAAAAAGTTTTTGGGCATGCGCCCTAAACTGTGGATGTACAATACAGCCGGTGAAAATCCCAAAACCAAAATTAAAAAGTGGCTTCATAAAATTGGTGAAGCTCCCGTATTGATGCCGCATGTTAAGCCCGGAGTAACATCAGAAATAATTGATGCCAAACTTTTCAACATCGGTATATTCAAAAGTTTTACGGAATCCAAAATCATTGAAAAGAAGCACACTTTTAAAGTGATATACACAAGTCATGTTCATAAGCCATACGTTGTTAAAGATCTGATCTATGATATTTCGGATGATAGCATAAGCCGGCTGATCCTTTCTGAAAAGGATAAATCAATCATTAAAGCTGGTGACGATTATAACCTTGACAAATTAAGAATCGAAAGGATTCGGATCGACGCTTTTTTAAAGAACAATGGCTATTTCTATTTCAATCCCGATTACCTGCTTTTTAAAGCCGACACTTCAAATGTAAATCGTAATGTATCATTCAAATTAACGTTGAAAGACACGGTTCCGCAAAACGCGATAACTGTATACCGAATTAATAATGTGTATATCAATCAGAACTATTCTTTAAATGAGCGGCGCAACAGCACTTCTAAGGATACGGTAAGGCTAGAAAATATTGTGTTTGTCGGGAATGAAACACAAATGAAGATTAAACCAACAGTAATTTTAGAATCGGTTTACCTGCGAAAACCAGATGTCTTTTCACGCCAGAATCATGTCATTACATTGAACCGTTTGATGTCGATGGGTAATTTCAAATTAGTGCAGGTGAACTTTTCAGAAAAAGAGGCCAAAGCAACAGGATTACTGGATGTTGATATTCTGATGACACCATTGCCAAAACGCACATTCAGGGCTGGAATTGACATCATTACGAAATCGAATAATTTCACCGGACCACGGTTAAATTTAAGTCTTTTGAACAGAAATACCTTTAAAGGAGCCGAATTGTTAAGTCTGAATCTTGCGGGTTCATTCGAGGGACAGATAAGCGGTAATAACCAAAATTTATATTCGTACTCCTGGAGTCCACAGTTGGAACTTACATTTCCGCGTTTTCTTATTCCATTTAAACTAGAGAAATCAAGCAGCATCTATATTCCAAAAACACAATTTTCACTTTCCTACAACTATCTGAAACGGGTCAGTTATTTCGACATGCGCACATTTCAATTTGTTTTTGGCTATAAATGGAAAGAGAACATCCGCAAAGAGCATGAATTTAATCCAATAGATGTTAGTTATACCACCGTCGGGAATAAATCTGCCGCATTTAACGACCTGATGATACACAATCCTTTTCTGGAAAAGAGTTATGAGGAGAAATTTATAGCGGGGGGAACTTATTCGTTCACTTATAACGATCAAATGATACAAGGGAAAAAAGTGCAAACTTATCTCCTTTTGAAATCGGAGCTTGCCGGAAATCTTTTTTCGTTAGCAAGAGTTATTGTCGGAAACAAAGTATCATCCGACAATCCTGCAACAATAGCAGGTTCGGTTTATTCGCAATTTGCTAAATTAAGTGTTGATGCCCGCGGCTATTATAATTTCAGTGATAATAATAAAATGGTTATGCGGTTGTTTGCAGGAATTGCCAAGCCATATGGTAACTCTGATGTTCTTCCTTATTCCAAACAATTTTTCAGTGGCGGACCCAACAGTATTCGTGCTTTTCACATTAATTCAGTTGGTCCGGGCACCTACCTTCAAAATGCCGATACCTTGGGATTGTTGCAATTGGGAGGCGATCTGAAACTTGAGATGAATGCAGAATATCGCTTTGGCATTATGCGCTATCTGAAAGGAGCCTTGTTTCTCGATGCCGGAAATGTCTGGTTATTGAAATCGAATCCATCAACTATGGGAAGCCCTTTTGTCGTTTCAAAATTTTTGAATGAGATAGCAGTTGGAGCGGGTGTGGGTTTAAGGGTTGATGTGTCCTTCTTTATTTTAAGATTTGATCTGGCCATGCCGTTACGAAAGATTCCAAAGATTCCAATACCCGGAGATAATTTCAAGTGGGTAATCAATGAGATAAACTTCGGAAGTTCTACCTGGAGAAATGACAACCTTATTTTAAATGTGGCAATCGGATATCCTTTCTAACCGATTAAAAATGTTTGTACTCATGGGTTACAAATTGTATATTGCGATGTCGTTGTATTATACATAAATAAAACAGCTGGCGCCTATTTTAATACGTATTAAACGCTTTTAATGGAAAACTATTGGAGCTATTCCCTTACCGTTTTTATGGCATTTTTTGCCATTATGAACCCGCTTGTTAATATTCCCATTTTTGTTAAACTAACAGAAGGAACCGATGAAAGAGAAAAAAAGGTCATTGCTAAAACCGCCAATATAGTCGCCTTTACCATTGTTGTAGCCTTTATTTTAGTGGGAAAATATATATTCGAGATTTTCGGGCTAACCATTCCGTCATTCAAAATATTCGGAGGCGTACTGATCTTTTATATCGGATTCGATATGCTCCAGACAAAGAGAACCAACCAGCTGCTGAAAGACAGACCTGTATTTGATGATAGTATAGCCATATCCCCATTGGCTATTCCCATTATGGCAGGTCCCGGAACAATTGTTACCGGGATGAACTTTGTTGTAAACGCAGACGTTCTCCAGGTATTCATCACCATAATGATCTTCGCCGTGATCGTACTTTGCACTTACCTGGCTTTTATTTATAGCAACTACCTGGTCAGGATTGTAGGCGATAACAACTTTGTAATCATAGGTAAAATCATGGGCATCATCATTGGAGTGTTGGGCGCAAATATGCTGATCGAAGGAATTAAGTTGGCGTTCAATATTTAGGCTTTATGACGTTTGGTATGGTTAATTGGATTTCGTAATGATTGCAGTTGGCTTTTAGCTACTGGCAACTGGCAGACCCGCTTACAAAAAATCAGGTGTTTTCTTAATTTTTAAAGGATTACTATCAAATAGTTAGCGCGATTATGCCAGCTGCAAGTTGCCAAAAGCCAACTGCTATATGCATAAACCATTTGAAAGCGGTTGCATAATTTACCCACCCAATCTGTCATAATGCCAATATTTAAATGCGGGATGTGTGAATGATGTAACTCTTTTCAATAGTTGTGTAACTCTTTAGGGGAATATAAGCCGCACCTTTATTGCATCGATTTTAATGGCAATTTTAAAGAATAAAAATCATGAGAAAATCAATTTTGACAATGGCTGTAGTTGCCTTTATGGCCGGATCAATTTCAACCTCTTACGGACAAAACGCTGACAAAAAGGAGATAGCGGCCAGTGGCAATACTCAGACTGCTCAAAAGACCGATAATCCGGAATTTCAAAAATTCAGTAAAGATTCTGAGAGGAAAATTAAAAACATCGATAATATTATTGGCGAGCTGAAAGTGTATTTTTATCAGAATAAGATAAAAGACAAGGAAGGCTTCCAGAATAATCTTAACGCGCTGGAAGAAAAGAACGACGGTCTGCTGGTGAAGTTGGCCGGTTATAAGAATGATCAAAACACAATGACTTCATTTAAACTTGAAATCAACACTGCGATGGATGAACTTGGAAAATCGCTGAAAGCATTTAGGTCCAAAAATAAATAGTAAGTAATAAATATTTCATCTTCGTATGTATTTCAGTTCAAAAGTTAGTAGTGTCACTTTTAGATTATTTCTTTCGTTACTCTTCGTTAGTTGTTTTGTTGCCAATGGTTATGCCCAGCAAGACACCATAAAGAAAGATACAATTGTTCAACAGTTTTATGCGGTCAATCAGGCCCCTCTTTATTGGTTTTCGTCTGATAAAAACAGAGACAAAGCTACTGAATGGCTTACAATGATTGAGTCTGCAGATGAATTTGGGATCTTTTCCAATACATATGAATCCAATCAGATTCATGTGGCATTACTAAGCAATAAAACATTAGACAACATTAATAAGGAACAAAGGGATCAACAGATAACAGGGTTGGTTTTAAATTTCCTTAAAAACTTGCAGGAAGGAAATATCAGGTTCGATTATGACGAAGTGAACGTGTCGCGCGATTCTTTATATATTAATCAGTTGCTGAATTCTAAACCTGGTGAATCGGTTTCGCAGATGGTATCAAGGCTTGATTGCAAGGATCGAGATTATATTGTTTTGAAAAAATATTTGAATGATTCCATCACGGCGAAGGATACCCTGAAATATAAAAAGGTAATTCTTGCGATGAATTACCGCAGGTATTTCACCGCAAATCATAAATCGGAATACATTGTTGTAAATATTCCGGCTACTGAGGCGAGTTATTACCGGAACGATTTCCTCAAGTTAAAGATGCGGACAGTGGTTGGAAAGCAGAAGAATCAGACGCCGCTTATTGCTTCTTACATCACCAATATTGTTACTTTTCCTCACTGGAATGTACCTCGTTCAATTGCAGTAAAGGAAATTTTACCAAAAGTGCAAAAAAATGAAAACTACCTGGAGCAGCATAGTTACAGCGTGGTAAATGGACGGGGAAAAGTAATCGAAGATTCGGATCTGAAATGGAAAAGCTATAATGAGAAAAACTTTCCATACTTTTTTCGTCAGGCTACGGGACCCCGAAACGCATTGGGTGTTATGAAATTTAATTTAGAAAATCCATTCAGCATATTCCTGCATTCTACCGGGCTGCAAAGTGCATTCGCAAGAGATTACAGGTTTTTAAGTCATGGCTGCATCCGTCTTGCAGAACCACTTGAACTTGCAAAGGAATTACTCCCCGATAAGATTGATATCAAAGAATTGAAGAGCGGTAAGAAAAACACCAAATCAAAAATAATCGCTCTCCCGCATAAAGTACCTGTCTTTATTATATATATGCCGGTAACAGTGAATGGTGCGAAAGTCACCTTCCTGAAAGATGAATACAATTTAATTTAGCAAAGTGGAGTTGGAAAGGTATTTTTTGTCGGGATTATAGACAAACAAACAGGTGCCTCCCTTGATGCTTTCAATAATCAGTTTATTTAAGACTTTCGGAAGCGCGGGGCAACCCCAGCTTCTGCCAAGTCGTCCATTTTTCTTAATATATTTTTCAGAAGCATAATCTGCGCCATGAATAATAATGGCACGTTTGAGCGCATTGTCATTAAACCCTTTTTCAACGCCGTCGATCAGCAATGCGAATCCGGTATGTGCTCCGATAATAGGATGTTCTGTAATATAAAAGCCTAAACTGCTTTTTAAGGAACCTTCAATATTTGAGAAAGATTTGGCAAACTCATCACCTGTATTTCGGCCATGTGCAACATAGGTGTTGAACAATAGTTTTCTGTTTTTCAGATCAATTACATACAAACGTTTGTTGTTGCTCGACTGCGAATAATCAGCAATTGTCACAATTGTTGGATTGTTCAATTTCCCGTTCGCGTCAAGCTTTTTTAAACCTTTAATGGCAAGGTCAAAAATATTTCTTCCCAGTCCGGTATCGGCTAATTTCACAGCGGTGTAAATATCATTATAGATAGCTTTACCTGCATCAAATTCGCCAACGAATGCATTATTTGCAGTCGGAATCAACAGAAATAAAAGGCATATAATTATTATTCTCATAGAACGAAAGTAAAGTAAAATCCTGGTACCATTGCGAAATAGATAGTTAAAACTTCATTTCATCTTTTTAAAGTACACACTGTATGCAATATACATTTTGGCCCAGCAAGAAGAAATTTGACCAAATCATCACTTTCGGCTACTTTATTCTCTCTTTCGACATCCTTTTTGCGTCATTTCCTTCCCAAATGTGTGAATGATGTAACTCTTTTCGAAATTTGTGTAACATTCCTGCCAATTTATGGCATCAACTTTGTATCATTATAAATACACGCCAAATTTTTACGGAAAAACTGCATGGCAGATATAGTATTTTGGACAATATATGATAATTTAATTTTAGGCACGATGAAACGAATATTTAATGGTTTTGTAATATTACTGGTGTTGACAATGTCTTCCGTGATATTTCCGAAACAGACTTCGGCTCAGCAATCCGATGTCAATTTCCAGGTTTTCTATGATGGGTTAAGCCCATACGGAGAATGGGTGGACTATGATAATTACGGATATGTCTGGATCCCGGATGCCGGGCCTGATTTTGTCCCTTATTCAACAAATGGTTATTGGGTATTATCAGACTATGGCTGGACCTGGGTATCCGATTACGAATGGGGATGGGCACCGTTCCATTATGGCCGTTGGGATTTCAATAATTATTACGGATGGTTTTGGATACCAGACAATGTATGGGGTCCGGCATGGGTGAATTGGAGACAGGCAGATGGTTATTATGGCTGGTCCCCTATGGAACCTGGCATCAGTCTCAGTCTGAGTTTCGGCAGACCATACAATCGTGATAACGATCATTGGATGTTTGTAAGAGACAGGGACTTCGAAAGACGTGATATCAATCGTTATTATGTCAATCGTACCGATCATGACCGGATTATCAGAAACTCCACCGTGATCAGGACAACTCATGTCGACAACAGCAGACATACAACATATGTTACAGGTCCGGCAAGGGGAGATGTTCAAAGAGTTACCGGACGTCAGATTAAACCCGTGTCTATTCGCGAGAATACCAAGCCTGGTCAGCAAATGAGTAATGGCCAGTTGCATATGTACAGACCACAGATCAATAAAAATAACGACAGGGAACGCAAAGCTACTCCATCCAGGATCACAAATCTGAAAGATGTGAAGCGACCTTCGGAAAGAAGCGGAGCAAACCAGAAAAGGAATGCGACACCTGACAATAATAGTGGAAGGCAACAGCAGGGACAACAGCCACAACGTCAGCAGCAACAAGATGCTCAACAACAGCGTCAGGCAAATCCTGCTAATAATAGCAGTAAACAGCAGCAACAACAGGGGGCTCAACAACGTCAGCAACAACGTCAGCAGCAACAAAATGCTCAACAACAGCGTCAGCAACAACAGCGTAAGGCAAATCCTGCTAATAATAGCGGTAAACAGCAGCAACAACAGGGGGCTCAACAACGTCAGCAACAGCAAGCTGCTCAACAGCAGCAACAGCAGAAAGCCCAGCAGCAGCAGGCAGCACAACAGAAAGCTCAGAAGCAACAGAAGCGGAGTGCAACTCCCGCTAATAACGCAAGGCAACAACAAAAGCAACCTCAGCAGCGCCAACAACCTGCTGCGAAACCGGATAACAAAGGCAACGATCAACCGAAGGAATCGAAAGAGGAGCGTGGCAATAAGCGGAATGATTAAGAGGCTGTAAAACAGAAAAAACAATTTATTTTCGATTTACTGAAATTAAAATGTAATATCTCAAAAATAGTGCGTACATTGCGCACGAATTAATTTTTTAATAATGAATAAAGGAACAGTTAAATTTTTTAATGACTCCAAAGGTTTTGGATTTATTAAGGACAGTGCATCAGAAAAAGAATATTTCGTACATGTATCTGGTTTGAATGATGAGATCAGGGAAAATGACGAAGTGACCTTTGACCTTCAGGATGGTAAAAAGGGATTAAATGCCGTAAATGTTAAACTCGCGTAGTTTATATATTATAAAAGACATTTATTAATGAGAGCCTTGCAGAAATGTAAGGCTTTTTTTTGTGGCTAATTTTTGAATACGAGACTGGAATAGTTTATGTATTTCTGCTAGTTTTAACTTCTGAATAATTAGTAAGGCTGCCTTTTCAGACAGCCTCATCTTATATTATACCCTACCATTCAAATTGTATTTTAGTTTATTTGGAATGCTATCTAAGTAATAAGAATAAATAGATGTCATATTTTCATATATAAGATCTCCTGAAAAATAACAAATTAAGAATGCCACCAAATCTCCAAGTCACCAAAATCCACTAAAGCTCATATTTAACACTTTATCTTTGGTGGAATTTTGTGTTTTAGTGGCAAAAAAGACTATTTATCGTCACAAATTTGGAATATTGAAATACGACATTTCGTCTTATCTATTACTTATATAAAGTTTTAATATTTAAATTTTTGTCATTTCAGCATTAATTTTGCAAAGCTCATCCTTAACGATGGTATATATACTGGTCAGGTCATTCGTACGATAACGAATATCCACTTAGTAATGCATTATAACTTTCTTCCGATATTCAATAGCCACCGTGCAATCCATTATAATACGCTTCCGATAACCAATATCTTCCGAGCGATGTATTCTGTCATTCCTTCGAACCGTCCATAGGCCTATATGATTCTTTTTAATGCGGGAGGGATGCATGATAGATCGGAGCAGAAGAATCGCAACACTCAAATGACAATTCTTTATAATATCAGGCTCTCTCTTTTCACGAATTTCGGTTCTTTTAACAAAGTTTTAATAATGCTATAAGTTTAAGACGGACTGTTTCCTGGACGATATTCGGAAATTCATGAGCTATACAGATACATTATGAGCTTGTTAGTGCTATTTTTCCTGCATGGTCATCCCTTTTTATATACATAAACAAATGATAAAATATATATATATGTGTGAATAATGTAAAACATATCTTTAATTGTGTAACTTATTCTTACTGTACAGGGGTAATTTTACTTGCAATAAGAACTCTTCAATTAATAAATTTTAGAAAATGAAAATGAGACAACTATTTGCAACCTTTATACTAGTATTGGTTGTTTTTATGAGTGGCTGCAAAAAGGACGATTACCTGGCAAAGGTAGGCGTTTGCCCATTGGTGTTATCGACGATTCCCGTTGACGGTGCTGTCGGTGTACCACTTAATCAGGTAATTTCGATTACCTTTAATGAAGTGATGAATCCTGCAACTTTTACTTCTGAATCCTTTGTCTTACAAGGGACAGCCGTAATTGCAGGGACAAAAGCTGCGACTGTTGTTACCGGAGTATTTACCTTCAGCGACAAAACGGTCATCTTTACGCCCTCCAGCCCGCTGGCAGCTAACACAACCTATACAGGTACAGTTAAAACGGCCGTGAAGGACTTAGATGGCAATGCATTGCAAGTTGAATTTGTGTGGTCATTCACTACGGGTATTCCACCTACTGTAACAGTTACAGATCCTGCAAATGCTGCAATCAGCGTTGTGCTGAATAAAATTGTTACTGCAACCTTCAGCGTTCCAATGAATCCGCTGACAATTACTGCATCAACATTTACCGTTAAACAAGGAACAACACCTGTAGTTGGAACTGTTACCTATACCGGTTTAACAGCATCTTTTACACCTGCAGTCCCTTTTGCAGCAAACACTGTTTACACAGGTACCATTATGACCGGAGCTAATAACTTAACTGGAATTCCATTAGCAACTGACTATGTATGGACATTTAGTACCGGGACTTCACCTACTGTTATTTCAACAGACCCATTAAATAATGCAATTGGCATTTCGCTTACCAAAGCAGTCGCTGCAACATTTAGTGTACCAATGGATCCGCTGACCTTCTCCACAACAACCTTTAATTTGAAAATGGGAACATCAGCCATTGCAGGTGCAGTAACATACAGTGGATCAACAGCTGTTTTTACTCCTACCATTGCATTTATTCCTAACACTGTTTATACTGCAACTATTACCACAGCGGTTAAGAATGTTGCAGGCCTTCCATTGATTAACGACTATGTATGGTCATTCACATCCGACATAGCTCCAACAGTAACTTTAACCGATCCTATTAACAATGCTATAGGAGTAAGCGCAACTAAAACAGTTACTGCTAACTTTAGTGTTGCAATGGATCCTTTAACCCTTACCGGTACAACGTTTACCTTAAAACAAGGGAATACCTCAGTTGTAGGCGCAGTTACATATACAGGAACAACAGCATCATTTAATCCAACGATGACTGCTCTTTTACCAAACACTGTTTATACAGCTACAATTACAAAAGGCGCTAAAAATGTTGCAGGTACCGCACTTGCAAGTGACTTTGTCTGGTCATTTACTACTGCCGCTTTAGTTGTTCCTACAGTTACTGCAACAGACCCGTTAGACAAAGCGATTAACGTGATTCTTGGAAAAACAGTTACTGCAAACTTTAGCATAGCGATGGATCAAACTTCACTTACTGCAACAACCTTTACCTTAAAACAAGGAGCAGCCTCGGTTGCAGGAGCAGTTTCATATACAGGAACAACAGCATCTTTTAATCCAACTGTTGATCTTTTACCAGGTCTGGTGTATACGGCTACAATTACAACAGGAGCAATGAGTCTGAATGGCGCTCCACTGGCAGCTAACAAAGTATGGACTTTTACCACAACAGCCAGTACGATTCCTGCAGTAATTTCAACAGATCCGTTAAACAATGCAATTGATGTTCCGCTGAATAAAGTAATTGGTGCAACTTTCGATGTAACAATGGATCCTTTAACGATTACAACAACCTCCTTTACTTTAAAGGCTGGCGCTACATCAGTTTTAGGGACCATTAATTACCTTGGAAGGACTGCAAGCTTTGCGCCAACTGCAAATCTTTTACCAAATACCCTTTATACTGCTACGGTTACAACCCAGGCTAAGAATTTAGCTGGTACATCAATTGCAAGTGACTATGTATGGAGCTTTACGACTCATGCATCTTTAGTTATTGCACCGGTTGTTGATCTTAAATCGGCCGGTAGGTTTGGAATTCTTTCTGGTGTAGGAGTTAGTAACAATGCAGGTTTTAGCGTAATTAATAACCAGGATGTTGGCATTTATCCTGGAGTACGTACTTCTGTCACTGGATTCCCTCCTGCAATAGTTGTTGGTGGCGCAATTTATGCAGCCGACGATATTGCTCCTCCGGGAACTCCTGCCATGCTTGCTCAGGCGAAACTTGACCTGGTTGCCGCATATCTTTTCGCTGAAGGAGCAACTAATCCGGCACCAGCAACTGTATCAGGTGATCAGGGTGGCAAAACACTCGCCCCGGGCATCTACAAATCGACATCAACATTGTTAATTCAGAATGGTGACCTGACACTTGACGGTCAGGGTAATCCGAATGCTACATGGATCTTCCAGGTTGCATCAGCCTTTACCACAGTTGGAGGAGCAGGCGGAAGTATTATTCTTACCGGAGGCGCCCAGGCCAAGAACATTTTCTGGCAGATTGGTAGTTCGGCTGTTATCGGTGATAACACCATATTCTACGGAAACGTATTGGCATTGCAATCAATAACAATGAATTCATATGCTGTTGCAACAGGCAGAATGCTGGCTCAAAATGGTGCTGTCGTAATGACCAGTACAAACACAATCAATAAACCATAAGTTTTAAAATAATATGAAATGAGCATGATTCGAAGATCACAAATCGGAATGAATATTAACTTCATGCGAATTCCATACAGCCATTAAAAAACAAATTATATTCATATGAAATCATTAACAAATATAAAAAAGGGATCACGCGCTGCGTGGTCTCCTTACAGACTGGCTCTTAAAGGCCTTATCGGATGTGCCTTCGTTTTGACCGGCATTCACTCTTCACTTCAGGCACAGGAGGTTCAGTTCACACGGCCATCATGGTATTTTGGTGTAGCCGGCGGTGCAAATTTCAATTTCTACAATGGAACCACACAGGAACTGAATTCAGATCTTAGCGTTCCTTCCGCTTTTCACAAGGGTAATGGCGTTGGGCTTTATGTCGCACCATTGATCGAGTTTCATCGTCCTGATGCAAGATTGGGATTCATATTACAGGCCGGATATGATAACCGTGGCGGTAAGTTCAAAGAGGTAATGACACCATGTAACTGTCCTGCCGATCTGAACACAGATCTTAGTTATATTACAGTTGAGCCAAGTTTGCGCCTGGCGCCGTTCAAATCCAATTTCTATTTGTATGCCGGTCCCCGCTTCGCTTTCAATCTGAACAAGGGCTTCACCTACAAACAAGGAGTGAATCCAGATGTTGTTGGACAAGTGGCACCTGCAGATGTAACAGGTGATTTCAGCAATATACATGATAATCTGATCTCGATGCAAATCGGAGCAGGTTATGATATCTTTCTCTCATCGCAGAGTAAGCATACACAATTTGTATTGTCACCATTTGTTGCTTTCCATCCCTATTTTGGTCAGGATCCACGAACAATTGAATCGTTGAATGTGACAACCGTAAGAGCTGGTATCGCCCTTAAACTTGGAAGCGGTCGTAAAATTCCGGCTCCGGTAGTTGTGGAAGCAATACCTGAAGCGAAACCTGAGCCAAAGCCAGAACCAAAACCTGAGCCAAAGCCGGAACCAGTAGT
>Ga0209386_1000132_pt1 | contig 38549 bp, 33 predicted proteins | sample NGEPertwo_FD_184510 | JGI IMG/M metagenome (GOLD analysis project Ga0209386, IMG submission 184510) | Arctic peat soil microbial communities from the Barrow Environmental Observatory site, Barrow, Alaska, USA - NGEE Permafrost154B-two... | ecosystem: Environmental > Terrestrial > Soil > Wetlands...
ATGCCCTTCGAGAATTTCAAAATCCGTTTTATGACGGATGATTTCTGCAAGATCGTCCCTCAGTTCGTGCAGCCTCAACTGTGCAAAATCAGATTCCGCATTCCTGTAGTGCCAGGCAATACTTCCAGTCTTTTCTTCGATAAACGTTCCGTTGCAACGACTTACATACTCATTTAGAATGGGCAAAACAGCTTCTTTCCACTGTTCATCGCCCGTGATTGCGGTTTCCCAGTCGTCGTAACCTTTCTTAATAAAATAACCATGCTCGGCAACCAAATTGACATTAATTCCTGCAAATTGTGTTTCGAGAAATTCTTTATCCCGCCCGCTGATGATCACAACCTGGTTTTTAGGATCTTTTGACAATTTCTTAATAATTCCCCGTGTCTCTTTTAAAATTATGGCCATTTCGGGATATTTCTCAAACGGGACAAGTGTCCCGTCGTAATCGAGAAAAAGTATCCGGCGTTCCGCTTTTTGATAATCGGAAACAATTTGCTTCGTGATAGCAGGATTGACAAATCTGACGCGCATTTTTTTTTGTTCTTCTTTTGTGTCGTAGGTCTGGTTAAAAAAATCGAAAGCCCACGTGAAAACATTGTAGTTCGAAATCCTGTTTTTCATCCGTTCGAGACGGCTTTGTTTATCCTCCAGTTTCATCTCAAGGGCATTAAAAATTGCCTCCGCCATCTCAATATTGTCAACAGGATTTATAATAAGCGCTTCGTTCAACTCTGCTGCAGCACCCGCCATTTCGCTCAGAATGAGTACTCCATTGTTTTCAACCTGGCAGGCAACATACTCCTTTGCAACCAGGTTCATCCCGTCGCGAAGCGGGGTAATCAGCCCGACGTCACTAAAATCATAAAGTGCAACCAGCTCATTAAATGTCAGCGATTTATACTGATATATGATCGACTGCCACGACAGGGAGCTAAATTTTCCGTTAATCCGCCCTACCGTTGATTCGATCTCCCTTTTCATATTCCTGTACTTATCAATATTGTCACGCGATGGGACAACGACCATATTGAATACTACTTTTGACCGCCATTCGGGGTAGGTTTCTAGAAATGTTTCATATCCTTTAAGCTTTAATAACAACCCTTTTGAGTAATCGAGCCGGTCAACAGAAAAGATCAGTTTATTCGTTAAGAGATTATTTTTGAGTTTTTCCTTTTCAGCTAATACTTGTTTTTTCAGACATGCATCATGAAATTTGTCATAGTCAATCCCAATGGGAAAGGCGTCGGCTTTTACAAGTTTATTTGGCGTATAGATCGTATTTTGATGACACTCGTATCCAGTTGTTCGCTTTACCGACTTAATGAAATTCTGTGCGTAGTCGTGCGTATGAAATCCGACCAAATCGGCGCCAAGCAATCCTTTGATTACAGATTCACGCCATTGCCGCGGCAATAATCTGAATAATTCAAACGATGGGAATGGAATATGCAGGAAGAAACCAATTGTCGCTTCAGGCATTTTTTTCCTGATCATTTCGGGTAGCAGCATTAACTGGTAGTCGTGTATCCAAATAAAATCACCGGGCTTGATCGTCTTTACAAGCTCATCGCAAAACCTTAAATTTGCTTCCTCATAGGCCTTAAAATAGTCGTTGTCGAAAACAGCATACGTTGGGAAATAGTGAAACAATGGCCAGATGAGATCATTACAAAATCCCCCGTAATATAAGTCGTTTACATCATTATCAATTGTGACCGGTAATATATCAAAATTCTCATTTTCAAAACTATCAGGGGTTGCATCACCGGGTAAATCATTGGCAATACCTGCCCACACGATTTTACTGTTCTTTAAATCTTTATTGCTGTTTTTAAAGTTTTCGGATAAAGCGAGAATCGCAGAAACAAGACCACCTGAATTTTGAATGGCTTTATAGCCTTTCCTTGTCTTACTTAATTTAAATGGTAAGCGATAGGCAGCAATTACTAACCTGTCAAACGGTGTTTTATTGTCCATATGGATAAAGTTTTATGCGATATTTTTAAATGGCTTGATTGTAAAAGTAATTCCGATGAAACACAAATATAACAAAAATTTCGGTAGATTTGAGCAAGATTAATAAATAGGCTTATGAATCAGAATTTTACAAATGAAACCATAAATCTGATAATTGAATCATTTTCATTTATTGCGCTACTTGTAGTCGTATTTTTCGTTTACACACACCTGTTTCGGTTTTTCAAAAAGAAAGTATCAAAAGCTCCGGGTAAACTCGATGGCTTCATCCTAGAGTTATTTAAAATTCCCGCCTTATGGATCGTTTATTGGGTACTCTTAAAACTATTTACACACCTTTTTCTCAGCGAATTTCCATTCTTTCCTTATCTGCAGCATATCAATGAACTATTGCTGATTTTCGCAATTTCATGGATTGCTATTCAGTTTGTTAAGACAGGTACCTACTATTTAAATAGTAAGCTAAATGTCAGTACTTCCGACAACCATAATGCACGAAAAAGGCTAACCCGGATTAATGTATTTGGAGGAATTGCCAGTTCAATCATTATAACAATTGCCATCGCTGTAGCGCTACTAACATTTGACGCGGCAAGAACCGTCGGGCTAAGTTTACTGACCTCTGCCGGAGTTCTTGGTATTATCGTCGGATTTGCCGCTCAAAAAAGCATAGGGATGATCCTCGCCGGAATACAAATAGCCATTACTCAGCCTATCACAATTGATGATGTCGTAATTGTAGAGGGAGAATGGGGCCATATTGAAGAGATTACATTGACCTACGTGGTTGTTAAAATATGGGATGAAAGACGCCTGATACTGCCCGTGAATTTTTTTCTCGAAAAACCATTCCAAAACTGGACACGGTCAAGCGCGGATATTACAGGCACCATTTTTTTATACGTTGATTACAATTTCCCAGTCGAAAGAATCCGAACTGTTTTGCCTGATATGCTGAAGGGTAATCCCGATTGGGATGGGCGAACCGTAAATGTTCAGGTAACGAACTCAACCGAACGATTTAAAGAAATGAGAGTATTACTAAGCAGCAGCGATTCATCCAAAAATTGGGATTTAAGGACTAATATCAGGGAGAAACTCATTGATTTTATCAACGAGAATTACCCGGATTCATTCGCAAAAATAAGGATCAATTCGAATATTGATTTAAATCCTGCAATTTTGGATAAAACTGATCGTTAGATTTCATTTATATTCAAGAGGCTATGGTTTAATGAATTTTGAAATAGACTTCTCTTCCGAAAACAGCCTTGCCGTATTAATTAATGCCAGGTGAGAATAAGCTTGCGGGAAATTTCCCAATAGCCGTTTTGAAGCAAAATCAATATCCTCGCTGAAAAGTCCCAGGTGATTTCCACATGCTAATAGATTGTCGAAAATGATTTTGGCATCTCCGGTATTTCCTATTTTATACAATGCCTGGATCAACCAAAAGGTGCATATCGTAAACGAAGAGGTTGGTTTACCAAAATCATCAGAATTGATATACCGATACATTAATCCATTATAAAAGAGGGCATTTTTAACGGCAATTACCGTCATTTTATATTTTATATCATCCGCATCAATGAAACCATACTCGGCCATTAGCAGTAATGAGGCATCGAGATCCGAATTGCAATAGGTTTGGGTGAATGATTGTTGCTCTTCCTTCCAGCCATTTTTTAAGACATCTTCTTTAATGTCATTTGCGATTCCTTGCCATATTTCTGCATAGTATTTTTTATTCAGCAAATCAGCGATTTTGGTTGCCCTGTCCATTGCAACCCAACTCATTACCTTTGAGAAGACAAAATGCTTTTCATCGTTTCGTATTTCCCATATCCCTTTATCCGGGTTTCCCCATTGTTCGGAAACGGTGCGGGCAATATTTCGGACTGTTGCCCACATTTCTTCAATTTCGTCGAGGGTGCCCGGGAAAAACACATAATACTGGTAGATGACATTCAACAGGTAACCAAAGACATCATTTTGCCGCTGAGAATAGGCTGCATTTCCAATTCTAACCGGCGTCGATTTACTATAACCCGAAAAGTGAGGTAAATCAGCTTCGATAAGTGCACGTTCTCCTCTGATGCCATACATGATCTGGAATGAATCGTGTTTAGACTGAAGAATTCTCTTTATATAACCTAAGAAGCCTTGAGCCGATTTGTAATGACCCATCTTGAGCAATGTATCTACAGACATTGATGCATCACGTAACCAGCAAAAACGATAATCCCAATTTCGGACCTCTCCGATTGTTTCAGGGATACTTGTTGTCAATGCTGCTAAAATTGCTCCCGTAGATTGGAATGTCATTAGTTTAAGCACCAGTACGCTTCTGACAATTTCCTCGGTATATTCCTTATACTTTTTTGTCCGATTTGTCAGGTTTAACCAATAAACTTTGGTGCGTTGATATTCCAGGTAGACCCTGGTAATATCTACCTCAACTAACTTTTGATTATAAGACAAAAGAAGAAACTGGGTGTGTGTAAGCACAATTTCATTTTCATCCAAAATATCATTGAGGGTTAAACTTGAGTATAAGTAAACGCAATCATTCGGACTTACTTTTGAGGAAGATCTTATATAACTATCATTTATAGAATGCGAAACTTCGTCTCTCGCATAATTAAGCAACGGGCGATAGTTGACCTTAAATGTTGGAGCTCCGGATATAAGCCGGATATAGCGATAAATCTCGGCAGGGATAAAATAATCATTGTCTGTGGTTTTATACCGGGGCATAAAATCAATTACCTCGAATGAATCTTGTCCCGAACTGAATTGGGTACATAACACATTTGTACGGTAAAGATACTTTTGATTGATAGCATAGCTTTCATCAACATCAAAACTAAATGATCCTCCCTTTTCGTTATCAAGAAGTTTGGCGAAAACTGATGGAGAATCGAAATCGGGCATACAACACCAATCAATACTTCCCGTCTCCGATATAAGGGCGGCACTCCTGCAATTGCCTATTACTCCATAATTCAAATTGATCATATTATAATCTCAGTTTTTGTTGACAATTCTTTTTTTTGCCTTTTAGAAAACATATTTCCCAAAGTCATTACAAGAATAGTAATAAATATTGTTTGCGTTACAAGACCTTCACTCACAAAAGGCAATTTTAAATCTATGGGGATGCTTAAAAACAATAAAATAGTGATAAGACCGCGTGGCGCAAAATAAAATAGCGGAATCAATGGTTTATGAAGGATAAGTCTAAAAAACAAACCTCTTAATAAAAAGATCGAAAAGCAGATTGACGCCGAGACCGCAAGGTTTTCAAGATTCATTAAATCAGCAAAAGATGTGTAAAAGCCGAAAATAAGGAAAAAAAACGACCGGACAAGAAATGTCAGTTCACCGGTAATCTGCTTAAAGGATTTTAAGGTGTTATTAAATTCCTGAAAATCAATCCGCTTTTTAATATAATTAGTTTGAAAAAATTGATTATTATTCATTATTAAGCCAAATATCAAAACAACGATTAATGAAGGCCAATGAATAAGCTTAGCAAGTACAAAAATTAAAATCACAGAAGTTAAAATAATCACATACTTTACATGATGCCCAATTTTATGAAGCATATAAGCCAACACGACACTCGTAATTACTGAAACGATAATGGTCGCAATTACTTCAAATGTAAAAAAGAAAAGTCCGGTACCTATTGATAACTCGTTAAATAGCACAAAATCAAAAAATAGAATGCCAATTATATCAGAAACAGAACTCTCATACACAATAAATTCTTTGTTGGTGATATCAAGGTGCAAGGATGAAGGGATTGCAACGGCACTACTAATAATGGCAAAGGGGATCGCATTTAATAACGATATTTGGAAGGAACAACTAAATTGATAATATAGTAAGGAGGAAAAAAATATGACAATTAATGCGAACAAGATCGCTGCAGAAGTGAATGATTTTGTAATTAAGGTTTTCTTTGCTGCGCTAATTGTCAAATCCAAACTCCCTTCGAGAACGATTAAAATCAAACCTAAAGTACCCATCAAAGGTAAAAGTATGGACAGATCAGGGATATTCAGTTCATAATATGATGCAAAATATCGTAATGCCAAACCTGTTGTCATCAATAAAATAACTCCCGGAACTTTTGAATACCTACTCGTCACCTCAAATAAATAGGAGACTAACACAATAAGGCAAAGGAATAATAGAATATAATAAGTCATTATGCATAAAGTGAATTCCCAACAAGAAACTAAAATTTAAAGATAGAATTTTATTAGTTTAATCCGTTATACAACGCCTGAATTAACCAAAAAGTATACTTACTTATTAACAAAGGTAAGATACAATATTTAAGCACTATAAAATCAAAATTGACTGAAAAGACTAAAAACATATCATTCATTCCAAAGGTATCCGTTGGTATCAACACTGGTGAAATAATTTCAGGCAATATTGGTTACGCAAGTTTGCGACGACTAGATTATACTGTGTTTGGCGATACAGTGAACACTGCCCAACGTTTGCAGTCAGCAGCGGTTCCGGGCCAGATCATAATTAATAGTATTTCATATGAGAAAGTGAAAGAATCATTTAATTGCCGTAAAGTGGGTGAAATAAGTCTGAAACATAAATCCGATTTGGTTGTAATCTATGAAGTTTTAGATTAGTAACAAAGCTTCATTCAATATCCGGGGACTTAGCATTCCCTTTAACTCAAGAGCAACAAGATCTAAAAAGATATCTATAATCGATTTATTAGCAATGCCTTTAAGCTTTTTTTGACTTCAGAGAGGTGACTTTAGAAAATACCTTAGCCTGATATTCAGTCCCAAAGATTGAAAGGTTGCTTTACTACTTCCTCCCATCATGCTGTTAATCAGGTATACATCTGATGAAAGCTGAAATTTGTCAGGCGAAGTATAGTCAGAGATATTCGACAGCGATTTACTATAACTCACGCCAACTCCAATCTGAATATTCTTCTGAATTGAAAAATCAAATCCAGCAGAAACCAAGGCATTAATATTAATGGATTTTATTTCCAACGTTCCATTAGTAATACTATTTACGTTGCTTGGAAATCCATATGCCGGGAGATTTTCAAGCAATACATTGTATGCCGGATAATACCCCTTGTAGGTAAAAGTTCCGCTGCTGGTGTATTTTTTTGTGATTGGAATCGCCAGATTTATACCCGGTTGTAAGAAGAAACTCATTTTTTTGCTCAAGGGTAAACGGATATCCAGGCAAACTGGTAGGCTTAAAAAACCCACGTTCTGTATCTCTTTAATGTCAGTCCCCGAAACTCGCCTTTCGTAAGCCTCATTTTCTGAATCAACGGTATTAAAATTGTTTTGATAGGTGCCAAGGGTAAGCTGCGATTTGTAAGAAGTAAAACCTAATCCGGATGAAATTCCGATCGACTCCGAAAAAAAGTAACCAATCTCTAATGATCCGCCAAAAGAATTCTGCGAACTGGAAACAAGATTTGCAACCGATAATGTTCCTTCATTTGAAATACTGGTCTGAGATGGTCCGAGACTAATACCAACAAACAATCCAGGCTTGACAACCGTACTATCGGCCTCCTGCGAATAACCATCAAATTGAGAGCTGATCAACAGAAGTGCTAAAAAGAATATTTGGGATATCGATATAAATCTAAATTTCATTCTAATCGTATTTTGCACTATATGACATTTACTTTTTTACAACAAGCTTTGTGGTATACAAATCCTTTCTGTTTAGCACTACCTGAACGACATAGATTCCCGCATCCAAATTACTGACAGGTATTTGTTTGGTTAGTTCAAAGTTCGCATATTCTGCCTGTAATTCCATCACTTTAATCCCGGATGAATTTATAATACTGATTATTGCACTACCCTCCCCTGAAGTATCTAATTTTAATGAAAAATTTACCGACGCAGGATTTGGATAGAGAACAAGCGATTTTGTACCTGAAATTGAAATGGTATTTGAAGGATTTTTACAACCATTCCGGTCAATCGTTTCTACACTGTATGTGCCGGTTTGTTTATCTGTTGCATAGTATTGCCAGGTAGCAGTTACAATAGTGGTGCCTCCCTTATACCATTGATAATTTGCAATTGAATCTCCTAGATTAGAACAGATTAGCACATCGCCCCATTTAGCTTTAATTACTGGTATAACTCCTGTTTTTACTATTTCTGTTGACTGGCTGCTATAAACACTTTCGGGCCCATCATCGTTAACCGCTGTAACGCGGAAATAATAATTCTGACCTGGGATAAGTCCTGAAATAATCTTTAAAGTATCAGAAATACTGGTGGTTGAATCCATTTTAACGGTCGGATTGCTCGTGATTCCGGCATAGATCCGGTAACGAGAAACATACTGACCGGAATTTTTCCGCCATTTAATTGTCATAAGGTTGTTGCAGGATACAGCCGATAATTCCACAGGTGCTGCAGGAGCACTGGACAATGTTATGGTCTGGACTATATTTGAGTTGCTACTTAATCCTCCATAGTTATATGCTCTCAGCCGATAGTAATACTGCGTCCTGGCGCTTAATCCGGTAACTTTAAAGTTGGTTATATTACCAATGTCTTTATCGCTATATTCCACAACGAAGGAAGTAAATCCAATATTAGTAGCAACATCCAAACGATAGCCGTTTGCTGTGGCAGCGGCATTCCAATTAGCGGAAAAATTTGTCTGGCCTATACTTGTAGCCGGATTTGCAACGAAAGCTGAAGGTGGATCAGGAATGATCGGGGCAGTAAATGATACTGTACGATTTATAACATTCTCTGTTATATTCGTGATTGGCATGCCAGTATTAACTCCACTCCATGACTGCATATTTGGTATCGTAATATCGGTAAAAGATGTTTTGTTAGCCGTTCCCGGGAAAGGTAAACCGCCGCTATCTATATTTCCGTAAACTGCTGGTGGTAGTCCGGTGGCATTTGCACAGACTGGATACATGCCCTGGTGACTTCCTGTATTAATTCCGTTTGCAGCCGTGCTGATATAATTATCATCAACATGATAAATAATCATTCCATGTCCAGGAATATAACTGTCAAATTTTAGTTTTTGCCTGTTTTCGATCAGAAAATACTCATTTGATGTCGCCGTATTTATACGGTAAAAACTGTTGCTGTATTGAGCTGCATTATTAAGCGTTGTATTGACACCTGAAGCCAAAGTCGTTATAGCTGCCCATCCATATGTGTATATTTTAGTATATGGGTTGTGATGTGCTGGTGTTACACCATTGTTATTCCATGCTCCACCGCCCATTATATCCCAGGTACCTGTGCCGTCGTATGAGCCATTTTCCTCGTAATCGGTATCGTAATAATCTGCAGCACCCATTACATGACCAAACTCGTGACATATTACGCCAATTCGCGTTATTCCAGTTCCGCTGTTCCCTCTCAGCTCCGGCGAAGCCGAGTACCTGCTGACAATTTTACCGTCAAGTGTTAAAGGATTTATAGCTGAAGAGTGGGCCCAGATAGCATCCGGAGTGACACCGGTATTTTCTTCGCCGTAACCGGCATAAATTACGCAAATCCCATCAACTGAGCCATCACCATCATTATCAAAATCGGCATAATTAACGGAAGGATTTGCCAGCGTCACGGCTTCGGTAACCAAAGCGCCTGGATTTGTATCATCTCCACTGGCATTATTTGCACCATAATAGGCCATATTATGTGCCGCGACATATGGACCGGCTACTGTCACCGACAAATTAAGCTGGCCGTATGAGTTCTCTTTATAATAGTCAAAAACACTTCCTGTTGCTCCATCTGTTACATAACCGACCTGGTTAAATAGGTTTTCGAAGTCTGCTTTTGTTTTTGTGAAAGCCTTATCTGTAAATCCAATCAAAATACAAATCAGCTTACGTGAACCTGATGTTGGAAATGCTTTCTGCGCACTTTTCAGATACAAATCCGATATACTTTTCAACCTATTTACCTGGCTTTTTGAATAAACAAGTCCTTTCCTGATATTACCCAGGAATTGAACATCCAAAGAACTTCTTTCCAATTGATTTTTTGCCGGAATCCCGGAAGGAATCATATCATTTGCTAAGCTAAGCGTAGCATATTCAAAAATGCCACTTTTATTTCGCATAACTGAATACCCATCAATCGTCTGAGCCCATTTTACATGCTCATCACCTTTTTGAATAATAACAATCTTCGTCCCATCCGGCTGAATAACAGCCACCGGAAAAGGATATGCAGGAATTCCAAATGCCGTTTGATTGATGAAAATCAATAAAAGGAATATAAATAGAAACAGGATACGCTTTCTCATATGAACATTAAAATCATTTGAACTTCATAATAATACGCCCCATTTCAACGACAGAATTGAAGTTCCTTAAAACCTTATAAACAGAACAAATTTAAATACAAAAATCCTGCAGAAAAAAAATAATACGGTACTCCCCATTTTTTCAATTTCACCACCTTCTCTTGATCCATTCAACCTGTTGTTCGCGGGTGAGAAAAGTCCATGCAACAACACGACTAATTTTATTTCCCTGCCCCATTGGAATTGCTCTCACTTCTATCGCTTCCGATTTATCGAGCGCCTCGAATATCCCTTTTAGATTAGATTCTTTGGAAACGAGGGTAGAAAACCAAAAACACGAAGTTGCAAATTGTCTACTTTGAAGGATCATCATATTTACAAACCACTCCTCTCCCCCTTCGCACCATAATTCGCGATTATTTCCGCCAAAGTTCAAAACCGGTTTTGTAATTCTCCTGGCATTCAAATTATTCAATTTTCGCAGCGTTCCGGATTGAGCAGCTTCCAATGATGTATTAAAAGGTGGATTGCAAAGCGTCAGATCAATATGTTCGTCCTTTTGAATGATACCATTAAAAATATCGTTGGAATTGTTTTGTATTCTTAATTCGATTTTTCCTTTTAGAATGGAATTCATCGTAACAATTTCGCTGGCTGATTCAATCGAAACAGGATCAATATCGGAACCAATAAATGACCAGCCGTATTCTTTATTCCCGATGATGGGATAAACACAATTGGCTCCTACACCAATATCGAGACATTTTATTTGATATCCCTTTGGGATTTCCCCATGGTTACAACTCCCCAATAAATCCGCAATATGGTGGATGTAATCTGCCCTGCCAGGAATGGGCGGGCATAAATAACCAAAAGGAATATTCCAGTAATCAATGTCATAGTAATACTTCAGCAAAGACTTATTCAACATCTTCACCGCTTGAGGGTCAAAGAAATCAATCGATTCATCATTGTATGCATTCATTTTTACAAATTGAGCCAATTCAGGACAAATACCAATCAACAGTTTGAAATCATACCGCCCGCGATGCCTGTTGCGCGGATGTAATCCCGGTTTTACGATTGGGTGTTCTCTCTTATTCTGAATCTTACGCGGCATACGATGAATTGCTTTGACTTTTCGATACCAGACAAACCGATGACTTGAAAGAATAGCATCTCTCAAAAATCTGTTCATCAATATCTTTGCAAAGATGACAAATTAACTCATCATATCAGGTCACTTTCAACGGTGGCCCAACAATTTTCATATCATGATCTTCGAAGGCTTTGGTGATCTCAGCCATCGTCGGTGGAGAAGTCCACGAATCTGTTGTTTTAAAGAAGTCTTCCATTTTTCCGGCCGGATTATACGATACAATCAGCCTTCCCTTTTCCGTCCGCTGAACAAAAGCATGCTGAACATTTCGTGGCAGGAATATCGTGTCTCCCGTTTTCAGCTCATACTTTTCATCACCCACCTGGAAATGATATTCTCCTTCGAGGACATAAAAATACTCATCCTGGAAGGGATGAATATGTAATGGAGGTCCGCCATGGGGTGTAAAACCAGTCTGTTCGAATACCGCTAACTCCCCATTCGTATCTTTAGATGATATTTTCACATCCAACATATTGAGGGTAACACCCTTCATTTTGTAGTGTATACCAAATCTTGCCTCACCGGCGGCTACTTTAAAGCCATTAGCTGATATAGATTTCATTGTAGTTACCATTTTTGAAAAAGTGGATAATGGATATAATGCCAAAGCAGTCAAAATAAATTTTCCCCGTTTCATGATTTCACACTTGTTAAGAATTATTCTAAATAAACAAGTAACTACAATTGTTGTTTTTGATAATCGTCAATATAAATTGTCATGAATATTCGTCAATTGGTTTGACTTACGAAGAAACATGCAATGGTAAAAACATAACAATCTGAAAAAAGCCTTCCTTTCTTATTTTAAAATAATTTCATTGATTAATCTGATATCCCATCATCGGCCCAACTGTTTTGCGGAACAATAACTCCGTAAACCCTATCTTTACAAAATTGTCCAGTTCACCAACGAGTTTAAAACCAAATTCTTTATATACCCTGATTGCCCTATCGTTAAATGAAGATACACAAATAAAGATATTGGGTGAAATTTTCAGAATACGCTCTTCGCAGAACTGCAGTAGTTTTTTCCCGATTCCCCTGCCACGGTAAACAACATCAATACAGATCGTTTGAATGTATCCTTTGAAGGTGCCACCAATTTGAAGAATTACAAAACCAGCCACCTCTTTGTCAATTTCGACCACCCAGATCTCTTTAGATTTCCCTTTAAATGCCTTTAGACATTGTTCATAATCAATCCCCATCGTAATCCAGGGATCCGACTTCGACATCATCATTGCACAATCTGCAATGTGTTGACTATCGGTTGTAAGAAGATTAACAATTTCCATTTTCGGTTCCATTATGCTTTCTTTTTAATGATGATGAGAAACAAAATTGTCAGTATTGCATTTACAAAAATATTCATGAACCCAAAATCAAACTTGAATTCACTTATGAAATATTCATTCAGCAAATAAGTTACAAAGGCAGCAGCAACACATGCCACCGGAACCCATTTCTCTTTGAATTTAATTTTCGAAAACAAACCTGTCAGGTACAATCCCAAAATGGGACCGTAAGTATAACCCGCTATTTTGAAAATTGTATTGATAATAGCTCCCTGGCTGCTCCAGAATGCCATCACAATGAGAAACATTACAATATTTACGCCCAGTAATACGCGATTTTTAATCCTTTTCATTGTTTCAGCGGGCCGGTTTTCGATGTCCAGAAAATCATAACTGAAAGCAGTTGTTAATGCAGCAATGCACGAATCAATACTTGCAAAAGTGGAAGCAATTACGCCGATCAGAAATGCAATAGCACCTATCTGCCCTAAATAATTCAAGGTTAGCAATGGGAAAAGTCCGTCTGTATTCAGAAATTTTCCATCTTGAGTCGCGAGTTTAATTCCGTTCCGTTCGGCATAGATATAAATCAAAACACCCAGACCCAGGAACATCGTTTGCGCCAAAGCAATAAAGAAACTAAAGGTCAGAACATTCTTTTGGGCATCCCTGGCATTCTTAACCGTGAGCGTTTTTTGCATCATACTCTGGTCAAGACCGACCAAAGCCACTGTGATCAATAAACCCGACACAAATTGCTTGAAGAAATTCGATCCGGAATGCCAATCCCAGTCAAAAACCTTCGCATAAGGATGATGTGCAATTGTACTTACCATTTCCGAAACCGAAAGTCCTAAAGATTTTTTAATTGTGTAGATTGAAATGATGATAACCGAAATAAGAAACAGCGATTGCAAGGCATCTGTCCAGACAATTGTCTTGATCCCCGATTTGTTTGTATAAAGCCAGATCAGAATTAATACAACGATGATTGTTACAAAGTACGGAATATGCAAAGCATCGAAGAAGGCGTACTGTAAAATTTTAATCGACAACAATAACCGAAGCGCTGCCCCAAAAGATTGCGAAACAAGGAAGTACAAGGAGCCCGTTTTATAGGTCACATTTCCAAAGCGGATATTCAGGTAAGTATAAATCGAAACAAGTTTAAGCTTGTAATAGATGGGGGTTAATACAAATGCAATAAACAAATAACCAACAATGGTCCCAAGGATAAATTGGAAATAAAAAAGGTTGTTATTACCAACATTTCCGGGAATTGACACCAATGAAACTGCCGAAATTCCTGAACCGATCATCCCGAACGCTACCAAAAACCATGGTGATTTCCGGTCACCGTCAAAGAAAGTGGTATCGTGCACATGCCGCGAAGCCACATGCGAAATCACCATCAGAATAGAAAAATAAGCCAGAATGATTACGAATAAAAGAAGAGGACTCATCAGTCAATTGTTTGTGAAAATGCGCTCAAATATAAGTAAGTTTCTTTTTTACTATATTTAAAACTTCGTTTTAATAAGAGGAAAATATGTTGATAATTGCAATGAACTTCATATTTATTGCCTGCATCTTATACACTGTAGGCGTTTGGAGCGAAAAACTCCAGGGAAGACTAAAACCCTGGCATTTATTGGTATTCTGGCTTGGACTCATTTTCGATACAATCGGCACCGGAGCCATGACGATTATGGCAGGTTCCATCTTCCAGTTTAACTTTCATGGCATCACAGGAATGGCTGCTATCGTATTAATGCTTTTCCATTCTACATGGGCTTCAGTTGTCTTGTATAAAAAGGATGAAATAAGGATAATACATTTTCATAAATTCAGTCTTGTTGTCTGGATCATCTGGTTGATTCCAATGATTACCGGAATGATTTATGGTTCATCGATGTAAATCTTTTGCAAATTCGATCAGTTCAACAGGGGCTCCATTGTGCTCGATCATTGCAACCCTGATCCCTTCGGCCGGATAATTTGGTGGTGTGAGCACCGTAAGATGATGTGTCGCTAATTCATAATCGATATCGGCGACTTCAAATGCAAGGTGAGGAAACGTTTGAATTAACCGATCTATCGGGCTATCATTTTCAAAACGCATCCACTCAATTCCAAACGGACTGTTACCAAATCCGGAAACATAAAGCCTGAATTGCGGTAAATATTTTTCATCCGGCATAACACTTTTAGTAGGAATCCCTAAGTGATGATATTTCCACCCCCATTTTTCGATTGATTCCGGCAATTCATATTCAAGCCTTGCTTTTTTCATTGATTGATTTTTATTTATTCCAACCTCATTTCTCCATTGCCTTACGTTTCAGTTCAGGCGACATCTTCTCAATTGCATATCGAAATGCCGTTCGCGGCATAACAGCTTTCTTTGACATTACATATTCAAAGATTTCCTTCTCGTGTGCCTGACTTGACGCTTTTAACATCCAACCATAACCTTTCTGAACCATATCATCACGATCCGTCAACAGGATATCTGCTATTTCAATGATGTCCTTCAAAAACTTTCCATGCCGGGCAGGGATAATTAACGATACTGCCGCGGCGCGTTTCATCCATCTGTTGGTTGATGTGGCCCAACGTTTTAATTCTGAAATAGATTCAGGATACATTTCCACTAATTCGCCAACCGTATGATTGCACAATGTATCGCACGATGCCCAGTTATTGATGTAAGTGTCGATCCACTTTTCAAAAACAATCAGATCATCAGAAGTATATTTCTTACTGACTGCATACGACCAATGACAAGCCACAAATGATTCTTCAATGATGCCCGACTGCCATAATTCATTGCATAAATTAAAGATATCTTCTTTTGGCAGGTTCTTTATCGCTTTAAAATGTTCCTTGCCAATGTTAACGACTGTGGCACTCTTTATTCCATAACAACGGATCGCTTCCTTGAAAAAATGCTGACTGCTTTCCCGAAGCTGTTCATCACTGTTTGCAATCAGTTCCCTGCGAAGTTCTTCAATGATTTGGCTCATATAGAATCTCTTTAAATAACTAATTTAATTGATATAGAATTGATCATCCTTCCATTTTGACGGATTACTAATAATGTAATCAGATTTCATTCGATACGATTGTTCGCTACGAATAATGTTTTCATAAAAGCGCGTTTGCCATCCGAAATTGGGATTGATTTTATGCGATTCAAATGTTGTCCGACCTTTATACCATCGCACAATCCGTGACAAATTATCATGCAACATCGGATTATTCTCACCTGTAATTCCACCAATTAATTTTTGTGGTTTGATGGATTGTTGATTTTGAATAGTTGGGTCGTGTTGTATGATTGGATCAGGTTGTATCGTTGGGTCGTGTTTTACGGTTGAATCATATTGAACGTTTGGATCATGTTGTAGAGACGCGATTAATCGCGTCTCTACAGGCCCGTCGGTCATATTGATTATTGAATTGGTCGGTTTGTTATCCGTCGATTCAATAGATTCATTTTTAACCATCATCCCGATCCGTTTATCGATAATGATAATACCATGGACATGATTTGGCATCACAACGAACGAATCCAATTGGACATATGGGAAATGTTCCGGAATTTCCTTCCAGCACGATTGGGCAATTTCACCAATCGGGGATAGAATATTTTTTTGGTGTAGAGACGTTGCATGCAACGTCTCTACGGTTTGCAAAATCTCTGCGGTTTGCAATGCCTCTGCAATATTTCCAAAATAACATTCCCTTCCCTCAGCACAAATGGTTACAAAATAGGCCGCATTACGACCATAATCCCACCATGATGCACGGGCAGACGGAATACGGTATTTATCCTGGAATCTTTCAGACATTATTTGTTTCAATTTATTGCCTGATATCAATTATCAGATCTTTCAACTATTTATGCCTACTTTGTCATTCAATGACTAAAGATAAATTGTTTTCAAATACAAACAATATTCAAACGCCAAGAATGATCAGGTAAAATCCGGATGAAGTCTTTGCGGATATGATCATTTATTAGATCGGACGGTTCTTTCATATTCAGATTGCTGTCAATAATATTTAAATCAGTAAAAGGGAAGCCGTGTTAAATCTTTCATCGGGCATCATCATATACCCAATACTGCTTTGGCAAATCGGTTTGGGCATCATCGTGTGCCAATGAGAACTTTTTAAAATCGGTTTGGGCATCATTGGGTGCCAATATATGCTTTTTGAAACCGGGTTGGGCATCATTGGGTCCTAATGTATGCTTTTTGAAATCGGTTTGGGCATCATTGGAGGCAATTTATAGGTTTTGAGATTCTCAAACGACGCGTTGGAGTTCCAATATGTGTTTTGCGATTTAGAAAAGATATAAACCGATTCAGATTTAATCGTTTTCAATTTAGGAATGAAGCAATATCAGGCCTTTATTTCAAAGACAAATTCACCGCATCCCTGATCTCCTGGTAATTCTTCTGTCGGTCTTTCACATGAATGTTCTTCACAAAGACAATTGCTGCATAATTGCGCTGAAGGTCTACCCACGGATAGGTTCCGAACAATCCCGGACTGCTGACAACAGTGCTGTTCCCAATCTCATCCTTTTCCAATATCCATTCGCCCCATCCGTATTCGAATCCGGTAGCCCCGGCAGGTGTATAAACAACCTTTGCACGAACTGTACGGCTGATCTGCATTAGTTCAATGGTTTTTTCACTGATAATTTGTTTCCCGTTAAAAGTTCCTTTCTGAAGAATCATTTGCAGAAAGTTCATATAATCAGCTGCAGTTGATGTCGCACCACCGGAAGGATTTACTGCCTTTCCCATCTTAAAGGTTGTATTTTTCATCGCAAGCAGTTTTGCAATCCGTTCCTGGAAAAGTGTTTCGAAATCCTGATGAGAGACAACTTCAAGAATACGTCCAACGATGTTTAAACCGATATTTCCATAGCTGAACACTTCACCGGGTTTGCCCGACATTGGTTTTGCGGCAAAAAAGTTCATCTCTTCATCGAGCGAAGCAATCTTTCTCCGCTCAATCAGTGTCCAAAGTGTGATCTGTCCGCTCTCAATTCCCGAAGTGTGACTCATGCATTGACCAATCGTGATATTTCCTTTGCCATACCGTGTAAATACGGGCAAATATTTCCCGATTGTATCCTTTGGGGAGATCTTTCCCTCGTCAATAAACGTGGCCGCAAGCGCGGCTGTAAGCCACTTACTGCAACTTGCAATCATTTCCGGCGTTTTGCGGGTATAATCACCCAGATTTTCAGCAAATACAAGATGGTTGTCCTTAAAAATCAGCATACATACATTCCCTCCAAGCACCTTTCTCTTCGATTCGAGTACACGTGTTACGCGATCGAACTGATCCTGCCCGGCAACTGTGTTGCTCAGCAACAGATTGAAGGAAATTAGTCCCAGAAATAAAAGTGAACGAAACCGGAAGACAGGATTTGTATTCATGATTCCAATATTTTTTTTGATATATATTATATCTTCACGGATGCCTGTTTTTAAATTAAATCGGATGTTCAACTTTGCGGCGCATACAGCAATTGATTTTAAATTTACCTTTTCAGATGCGCCTTTGTTTGTTTTGCATTATTTTACCCCGGGTTGCGTCGTTCCTCCTTACCCGGGGTTATTTAAATCAAACCCCTTCAGGGAAAAAAAAGAAGCATTATTTTACTTCAAACCAATTCGCACCGTCTAATTTTCAAATTATTTCATCATCTCCTTCACAAAAGGTTTTAATCCTGCAAAGAAAAATTCAACACCAATTACCATCACGATTAAACCCATCAACCGAAGCATGATTTTGTTCCCTGTCTCACCCAGAACCTTCATAATAGGCGATGCTGCAATCAACACAAGGTAAGTGATCACGCAAATAACAAAAATCGTAATAATCAGAATCAGTTTCATTTCTGCATTAACAGCATCCTGCATCAAAACAATCGCATTCGTTATCGCGCCTAGTCCGCAAATCATAGGAATGGCCAACGGGGTGATTGAAATATCGGTGATGTGTTTTTCCATTTCGGATGCTGTAATCTTTGTATTCCCAAGTCGCGCCTGCAACATATCCTGTCCCATGATGAAGAAAATAACCCCTCCGACAATGCGCAGACTATCGACCGAAATTCCGAAAAACCGGAATAATAATTGTCCCGTCAATGCAAAACTCATAATTGTAAAGAAGGAAACGATGGTAGCTTTTAACGCGGTTCTTCGCCTGTAGACCACTTCAAAGTCTTTTGTCATCGTCATAAACACCGGCATCACCCCAAGCGGATTCAGCAGTGTAAAAAAGGAGGTAAAACAGAGCAATGCAAAAGAGATACTGTCTGACATTATTCAAAGATTTAGTTGATTAGCAGGAATACCGATAAATCAGTATAATGAATGAGACAAAGATAATCCAAAGGTTACTTAATATTTTAAAAATATGAAGCGAGGAATGGCAGTCGTTGTACAAAATTTACAACTCAGTTTCGTTTTTGTCAACATCCTCCTTCTTTTTCTCGAGCCATTCGCCTGATTTCAGATAAGCCATGAATTTTTTATAGACTTCTTTACCGATCAATAAGGTTCCTACCCAAAAACTAACCTCTCCAACCACAACAAGCGTTGTAGTCAAAGCAACTTTAACCTTTAAATTCATCGGGATAAAAGGCATTGCAAAAATGATCAGGAAAAATGCAACCGAAACAGAAATCAGGACAATTCCCAATCTGAATTTCAACTTTTTTTTGTCCATTTACTTTATTTAGAAATGCAATGTAAGGAAAACAAAGGTTAATGGCTAAAGTTTAGAGGATAAACGCTGAAAACCGAAGACGAAACAGTTGATGGTAAAGAATGACCGCTGACTCAGATTTATCCAAACGCACTTTCATCATGAGCGCAAAACAACCTAAATAGTATTCGGATCTGCTTTAACTTTTTATTTTCACGCTTCTTTTCCTTACCTTGATCATCCTTTTGACAAAAAAGCCAATCGCAATAGAACATGAAACCATCATAAACCCGATCCGATAGACGGAAACACTATCGTTATGGCTCAAAGCACTAATGAAAGGCACAATCATTGCAATTAAAATCAGCGAAGTTAAAATCATAGATATGTTAGCCGCCGGCTTACTTCCATAACGGAGTCCATGAATTAATGATAGTAAAAAAGCTCCAGTCATTATAGGTATAAGAGCAGTTAATGAAGGCGTTTCAGATCCGATAAAGCTCCAAAGACCAAGAATCATCAATACAAAAGCATTCATCATGCTTACCAGATATACTTTCATCTCTATTTAATTTGTTTTTTAAGGACTGATGAAACCCTCAAAGATCATCCAGTCCATTGATGCGCTTTTTGTTTATGAGTGTTTCACAATTCAAAATTTGGGATATCACACAATACAATGTTAACAACAATTACTGAAAGAATGTTGCAAATGTACGATTCAAGAAAATCAAAAATTTCAGATACTGTTTATACCGTAAACTCCGCAGGAACTTTTCCAACCTTTTTTCGCAACCAGAAATGAAAACTGTGAATTCCTGAAGGGGAGAAAAACATCATCGGACAAAACCCATAAACAACTTCTATTCCGCTTTTCCTGCAAGTCTCGATTGCAGCCGTCGAAGCAACACCTTTCCCCGAACCGCGGTGCATCCATACACGCCGGATGGATGAATCGTTAAGTTGTGAAACAATTGTTTCTGTCATCTCAGGTTTTACGACAATGATAAGGTTCGTCACATAATCAGGAAGTGTTTTAACATCCGGATAACATTTCACGCCATTAACTTCAGTTAGTGATGGGTGTACAGGGAAAATCGTATAACCCTTCTTCGTTAGCTCCTGAAGCAAAGCATTTCCAAACTTTTGCTTGTTCGCTGAAACGCCAATCAGTGCGATGTTCTTATCGCTAACAAATTTTTCAATAATTGCTTTCATAGGTTTGTATGAATTAAAAGTCTATTCCGTAAATCCCCTGTTCGTCATGATATCTGCTTTTACAAATAAGGCCATCCCTGTTTTCATCCTCCGGAACTTTAGTTTTTCATAAAAGAGCTCTTTCCCGGGTGAAGCATACAGTATAAAATTACATCCCGGAAGTGAATTGACAATCTTTTCGATTATTTGCTTCCCGATACCGTGTTTCTGATATGAAGGTAAAACAGCTACATCATAAATTGCAGCCTGAATTAATCCGTCAGATATTGCCCGTCCAAAACCAATCAGTTGCTGATCGTCAAAAACAAACACAACCGAAGCACTGGCTGAAAATGTTATCCTGTGAATATCCGCATCGTGAAACGACATGCCTACTGTTTTTAATATTTCAGGAACAAGTTCCCAATCAATTTCCGAGCAATCGTTTTGAAATTTCAAATTCATAATGAAGAACTTAAGTCTTTATAATTTCTTTTCGGTTAAAGGGTGCCGCAAAATGATAAATCCAAAAGAAATTGCAAAAATCAAGTAAATACAACCTACGATCCAAATTGTCTTTGGCAAACCTGGATTTGCAGTTATTCCCTTAACTAATGCAAGTCCTGCAATAAAAAAATGGGTAAAATTTGCAACTGCAATTGGCCTGTTATAGATTCCACCGATTAAACTTGTTTTAATCATCCAGTTGAGCATTCCAAAGCCAAAGTATAGAGCACCTATTATTTGCAGAAGTAACAGAATAGACCCGGTATTTTCAAGATCGCTATATTTTAAGATCTCGTCAGGAAGAAAGGTTAGTATTATTCCGGCAGTCAGCAGAAATACTGCACTTATTGACATTAAAACTTTTGTATTCATTTATTTGATTTTTACTTTAAACGAATCAGCGAACCTTGCAGAACAAAAAAGAAATCTTGTACGTCCTTCCAATTTAATGCTGACGAATATAGATAAAAAAACTGATCAGCAAAAGATTGTATTAACAACCAAATTGCTGATCAGTTTCTATTTTGATGAAACCTCCACTTTAAAGAGGTTTTATAGTATACCTAAACGAATACGGGATAAACCAATATTAATCAAGTGTCTTTGCAACTTCAACCTGTTCGAAAGCCTCGATAAAGTCGCCTTCCTTCAGATCATTGTATCCACGGATGTTCAATCCACATTCGTAACCCTTGGCAACGTCTTTCACGTCATCCTTAAATCGTTTCAACGATTCGAGATCGCCTGTGAATACAACGATACCGTCGCGGATCAGGCGCACCTTCGAGTTTCGAAGAATCTTCCCGTCCCTGACAATACAACCTGCAATCGTACCAACTTTGGTAATATTGAATACGGTAAGAATTTCGGCTGTTCCTTTAATCTCTTCTTTGATCTCTGGAGCAAGCATCCCTTCCATAGCCGATTTAACTTCGTTAATCGCATCATAGATGATTGAGTAAAGCCGGATATCAATACCCTCTTTCTCAGCAAGCTTTCTAGCACTCAACGAAGGACGTACCTGGAAGCCAACGATAATTGCATTGGAAGCCGAAGCAAGCATTACATCCGATTCGGTGATCTGTCCAACCGCTTTGTGGATCACATTCACCTGGATTTCTCCAACTGAAAGTTTGATCAATGTATCAGATAGTGCTTCGATAGAACCGTCCACGTCACCCTTCACAATAATATTCAATTCCTGGAAGTTTCCGATGGCAATTCTTCGGCCAATTTCGTCAAGTGTAATATGTTTTTGAGTACGCAGACCCTGTTCGCGCTGTAGCTGTTCGCGTTTATTGGCAATCAATCTCGCTTCGCGTTCGCTTTCCATCACATTAAACTTATCACCAGCCTGCGGTGCACCATTTAATCCAAGAATCAGAACCGGTTCAGCTGGACCAACACTTTCAACACGTTGATTACGTTCGTTAAACATCGCCTTGATGTGACCAAAATGTGGTCCGGCAAGAATAACATCACCAACATTTAATGTACCGCTTTGAACAAGAATTGTAGCAACATAACCACGTCCCTTGTCTAACGAAGATTCAATTACAGAACCCAATGCACGTTTATTCGGATTTGCTTTCAGTTCGAGCATATCGGCTTCGAGCAATACTTTTTCGAGAAGTTCCGACACACCCTGACCGCCTTTTGCAGATATATCCTGCGACTGATACTTACCACCCCAGTCTTCGACGAGGAAGTTCATATTGGCAAGCTGTTGTTTTATTTTTTCAGGATCCGCTCCGTTTTTGTCTATCTTATTGATGGCAAATATAATCGGAACCGATGCGGCTTGAGCATGATTGATGGCCTCGATTGTCTGAGGCATTATATCATCATCTGCTGCAACAATAATAATAACAATATCAGTAACCTGGGCACCACGTGCACGCATGGCGGTAAACGCCTCGTGACCTGGTGTATCAAGGAAGGTAATCTTTCGGCCACTCTCGAGGGTTACATTATAAGCACCAATGTGCTGGGTAATTCCCCCGGCTTCACCGGCAATTACATTTGCTTTACGTACATAATCGAGTAGCGATGTTTTACCATGATCGACATGTCCCATTACTGTTACAATCGGAGGTCGTGTTATCAAATCATCAGCATGATCTTCCTCTTCTACAATTGCTTCCTGTACCTCGACAGAGATAAACTCAACTTTGAAGCCAAATTCATCAGCAACAACAGCCATCGTTTCGGCGTCGAGACGCTGGTTGATGGATACAAATAGTCCGAGTGACATACAGGTTGCGATAACCTTGGTTGGCGGAACATCCATCATCGAGGCCAATTCATTCACCGAAACAAATTCAGTAACCTTGATGATGCTCTTGTCCATCTCGTCACGCGCACTTTGCTCAGCCAATTTCTCACTGAAAGCAATTCGTTTGTCGCGACGGTATTTTGAGCCTTTGGTTTTCAGACCTTTTGTGGTCAGACGAGCCAATGTCTCTTTTATTTGCTTTTGAACATCCTCATCTTTAACCTCCAGTTTAACAGGAGATGATTTCTTTTTAACAACAAGTGAAATCCTCTTCTTAAGCTTACTGGCTTCAGGTTTATCTGACTTATCCTTCGCTTTTTCAAGTTTCTTTTCCGGCAGATCAACACGTTCTTTTATATCTTTCGGAACACGCTTTCTCTTCTTCTTATTCCGGGATTGATGGTCCTCGAGGCGTGTAGGTTTCTTTTTCTCTTCAACAGGAAGTTCAATCCGGCCAATTACTGTAGGCCCCATCAACTTCTTCCTTTCCAATTTAAATATCTCTTCCGTATTTTCGGAATTGTCAGCAGAACTTTCCGGATCACTAACGATCTCAGTTCTGGCAGGTCTCTCATTTTCAGTTTGCGACCTGTTCAATTCTTCGGATGCTCTGCGAGTCGTTAACTTCTTTTTAAGAATCTCCTTTTTAGGCTTCTCAGCGGCTTTGAGAGCCTCAAGGTCAATTTTACCTATTACCTTTATATTGCTTTCAATCTGAGAAACATTTGAAATCACCTCAGTCTTAAGCTCTGAATTTTCTTGTTCTTCTTGCTGTTCGTTTTGAACTACCGGCTTTTTCTCGCTAACTGTTTCAGGGGTCGTCTGAATTTCAGCATCCTGCGCTTTTGTTTCTGCCTTCTGATGTTCGGATGTTTTAGCAGCAGAAGCTTCTATCTGTTTCTCAACCGGATGTTCAGTTGGTTTCTCGACGATTGGTTTTTCAACTACCGGCTTCGAATCAACTACAGGGATCTCTGAATGCGTTTCTTTTGGTTTTGGTTTGGGGTGGCTAATAACATTAAGATCAACCTGACCAACAACCGTAATTTTGGGTTTTTCAACTTCAATTACCGGAGCAGCTTCTGGTTTAGGAATTTCAGCAACTGGTTCATGTTTGGGAGTGACTTGAATTGTTTCAGGTTTGTGTGTAACAGGAACCGGTTCGACACGTTTCTCTTCTTTATAGTGATGCAAACTATGATCCTTTACCATAATAGAATCATCGTCGGCATCAGATTCTTCAGGTTCCTTTTTAACTGTCTGCAAATCTTCGATAGTCACCGATTCATTTTTTGCACGATGATGGCGAAGATTGACCTTGTCGGCTTCAATTCGGGCTTCATGATCCTTCCGAAATTGCTTTTCAAGAAGCTCATGCATGTCTGCCTCAATTTTTGTATTCGGATCAGTAGAGATTTTAAAACCCTGCTTGTGAAGATAATCTACCAACGTGGTAATCCCCACGTTCAATTCACGAGCAATTTTACTTAATCTTGATCCTTTTTCCCCTGTAATCATATCTTCCCAAACAGTTAATTTTCCTATTGTCCCTACCGAGTTTATATCATTTTTTCACAAAAATAATTATTCAAACTCAGTCTTAAATATTCGCAACACTTCGTCGATTGTTTCTTCTTCGAGATCAGTGCGCTTGATAAGGTCTTCACGCGAAAGGCTTAATACGTTTTTAGCCGTATCGCACCCTATAGCTTTTAGTTCGTCGATGATCCAACCTTCGATTTCGTCAGAGAATTCATCAAGGCTGACATCCTCTTCATCAACAGCTTCGCGATCGCGGTACACATCAATATCATAACCGGTAAGTTGGCTTGCCAGTTTAATATTTAAACCACCTTTCCCAATAGCCAGCGAAACTTCTTCAGGTTTCAGAAAAACCTCAGCACGGTTTTCGGCCGAATACAATTTGATTGAAGAAATCTTTGCCGGATTTAAAGCCCGCTGTATGTAAAGCTGTAAGTTATTCGTATAGTTTATAATATCGATATTTTCGTTCCGTAATTCACGTACAATACCATGAATACGCGAACCTTTCATTCCAACACAGGCACCAACCGGATCGACTCTTTCGTCATATGATTCAACGGCCACTTTTGCCCTTTCGCCTGGAATACGAACAATCTTCTTGATTGTTATTAAACCGTCGAAAATCTCAGGAACTTCAAGTTCGAATAAACGTTCAAGAAATACCGTTGAAGTACGCGATAGAATAATGTAAGGACTGTTATTTCGCATCTCAACGCGAATGATTACAGCACGTACACTATCTCCTTTACGGAAGAAATCGGTAGGAATTTGTTCAATTTTCGGAAGCAATAGTTCATTTCCCTCATCATCGAGTAAAAGCAACTCACGCTTCCATATCTGATAAACTTCACCGGTTACGATTTCTCCGATTTTAGCCTTGTATTTTGTGTAAACATTATCCTTTTCCAACTCAAGAATCCGGGTCGCCAAATTTTGACGAAGGTTCAGGATAGCCCTTCTGCCAAAGTCTGAAAATTTCACCTCATCGGTCACCTCTTCCCCAATTTCGTAATCTTCGCCGATTTTTTTTGCCAGCGTAAGTGTAATTTGGAGGTTGGGATCAGTAAACTCACTGTCCTCAACTACTATTCGGTTTCGCCAGATTTCAAAGTCTCCTTTATCAGGGTTAATGATCACATCGAAATTCTCGTCAGTACCAAACTGTTTTTGGAGAACACTTCGGAAAGAGTCTTCAAGAACACTCATCATGGTAGCACGGTCGATGCTCTTCAGATCTTTAAATTCCGAAAACGTGTCAATCAAATTCAGGTTGTCCATATCTTCAGGATTTTAATTGAAAGAAATTACTATTTTTACTGTCTTCATTTGATCAAAACTATAAGTCAACATTTTGGTCTCTTCAACCTTTTTCCCGTCAACTCTACCTTTTGCAAGAAATTCCAATTCAAAACCTTCTGTATTGGCCGATTTTAGAATTCCTTTTTGCTTTTCACCACTTTTTGTCACCACTTCCACTTCGCGGCCAATGTTTTTCAAGTATTGACGTAAAACTTTTAGAGGTAACGATAGTCCCGGAGAAGAGACTTCCAATGAAAAATCTTCAACTTCGCGATCGAGGCTGCCTTCTATATGCCTGCTGATTTGAACACATTCACCAACGCTTATTCCTGCATCACTGTCTACCGAAACCAAAATTGAGTTCCCGGTACCAACTGTAATATCAACAACAAACATATCGTCCGACAGTACTTCTTCAAGCAGAATTTGAATCTTTTCTTTAGTTATCATTTTTAATATCAATAAAATAGGGGACTCATGTCCCCTAATCCTTCGATTATTCTCCGATGCAAAAGTAAACCTTTTGTGTTAAAAAAACAAATATATTTCACATGTACAGTGAATATGATTTTTTAAATGAGCAAGTTGTAAAATTTTAAGCTTAAAAAAGCAGAACATTTCTTAGTTTTGACCATTCATTTCACTTAAAGAAACGAAGTTGAAAAGTCCGAAAAATAAAATAGTAAACGATCCGGTTTGGGGATTTATTGAATTGGACACAGACCTGCACCTCGAAATTATTGAGCATCCTTATTTTCAGCGACTGAGAAGAATTAAACAGTTAGGTCTTTCCTCACTTGTTTATCCTGGGGCCAATCATACCCGCTTCGAACACGCAATTGGAACGATGCATTTGGTTCGGTCGGCCCTTGATGTTCTTAAGAAGAAAGGAAATAAAATCACCGAAGAGGAAGAAGAAGGTGTAATGGCGGCACTTTTATTGCACGATATTGGTCACGGACCTTTTTCGCATGCGCTTGAACAGAGTATTGTTCAGGGAGTTTCGCATGAGGAGTTATCGCGCATTTATATGGACGAATTAAATCGCGAGATGGACGGGCGGCTTAGTCTGGCTATTGATATTTTTATGAACCGTTACTCTAAACGGTTCCTGCACCAACTGGTAAGTAGTCAGCTCGATATGGATCGTCTCGATTTCCTGAAGCGCGACAGTTTTTATTCAGGGGTTTCAGAAGGGGTTGTATCGTCGGAACGGATCATCAAAATGCTCCATGTTCAGCACGATCAGCTTGTTGTAGAAGTAAAGGGGATCTATTCCGTGGAGAAATTCCTGATTGCCCGCCGGTTGATGTACTGGCAGGTTTATCTGCACAAGACGGTACTATCGGCAGAGCATATGATGATTAAACTTTTGCAACGCGCTTCAGATCTGGCGTCATCTGGTATAAAGGTACCGGCAACAGGCTATCTTGCCCTGTTTTTAAACAAGGAAATCAAAGCTGAAGACTTTCGCTCGAACGATTTGACCATCAGGAAAAGGGCGCTGCACCATTTTGCCTATCTCGATGATGCCGATATCCTGTGTTCCATCAAAGGTTGGATGAAACATCCGGATCCAATCCTTTCAAATCTATCAAGGGCAATCATCGACCGCAAATTATTCAAGATTAAACTATCGAAGACTCCTTTTCCCGAAAGCAAACTAAACAAACTTAAGGAGCTCTCAATAAACAGATTTGGAATTAGCCTGGATGAAGTTGCTTTTTTAGTAATCGTCGGTGAAATTACGAACAGCGCATATAATGAAGAAGCTGAAAATATCTATATATTGTATAAAAATGGTAAGTTAAAAGATATAAAAGAGGCCTCAGACATCAATCTTGAAGGGCTTACAAAGACTGTGCGTAAACATTTTGTGTGTTATCCCGGAGAAATCACCACAAGGTAATTATTTTAATTATTTTTGCAGCGTAAAATTTAAAGACGAACGAATGGAGTTTTCGGCAAATGATATTGCAACTTTACTAAACGGTGAAGTTGAAGGAAATGGCAATGTTAAGGTAAGTAATATCTCAAAAATCGACCAGCCAATACCCGGGACCCTAACTTTTTTATCAAATCCGACCTACACAAAATTCATTTACACCACCACTGCTTCAATAGTAATTGTCAACAAAGATTTTATACCCGAAAACAAGTTGTCGTGTACTTTAATCCGAGTCGAGGATGCCTATGTAGCCCTGGCTAAATTGCTCGATTTTTATACAAAAACCAAACCTACGAAAATGGGGATCGAACAGCCCTCCTTCGTTAGTAAATCGGCAACACTTGGCGAGCAGATTTATCTTGGCGCATTTGCCTACATTGGCGATAATGTACTGATAGGAAACAATGTAAAGATATATCCGCATGTTTATATCGGGGATAATGTAAAGATCGGAAATGACACAATTCTCTATTCGGGGGTGAAAATTTATGCCGGCTGTTCGATTGGTTCTACATGTATTTTTCATGCAGGTGTCGTCATTGGCGCCGATGGATTTGGATTCGCACCTAATCCCGATGGAACTTACACCAAGATCGAACAAATTGGCAATGTTATTATCGAAGACAATGTTGAAATTGGCGCAAACACAACTGTTGATAGTGCCACAATGGGATCTACAATTATTCGCAAAGGTGTAAAACTCGACAATCTGGTTCAGATAGGTCATAATAGTGAATTAGGCCAAAATACAGTAATGGCGGCACAGGTTGGTATTGCAGGATCTGCAATTATCGGTAAAAACTGTGTAGTTGGCGGGCAAGCGGGTATTTCAGGACATATTACAATTGGTGATGGCGTCAAAATTGGTCCTCAAACGGGTGTAATGTCAACGGTCAAACCTAATTCAGTTTTATTAGGTGCACCAGCCCTTGATTTCAAACTGGCTATGAAAACGTTTTCAATTATCAGAAACCTTCCCGAACTTCGAAATGATGTTATCGAACTTCAGAAAAAGGTTAAGATCATCGAGGACAACAAATAACAGTCTTAAAAAAAAACATCTTAGGAAAATCATATATAAAAAAAGAGCCACCTATGAATTGGGGCATTAAATGAAGAAAAATTTCGTGAAATGATGAGTGTTAAGCAGAATACAATCGAAAGAGAGGTCACCATTTCAGGCAAAGGCCTACATACCGGTGTCGAAGTCACAATAACGTTTAAGCCTGCGCCCGAAAACTTTGGGTATAAATTTAAACGTATTGATCTTGCAGGCGAGCCGGTGATTGAGGCCAATGTTTCCAAAGTTAGGGGAACATCACGCGGAACTGTTCTGAAAGACGGAGATGTTGTGATCAGTACAATTGAACATGTAATGGCGGCACTGATCGGAACTGGAATTGATAATGTTCTGATTGAAATGAATGGTCCTGAGGCTCCGATACTCGATGGAAGCGCCGGCCCTTATGTAAAAATCCTCAACGAAGCGGGAATCGTTGCGCAACACGCCGATGTTGAATATTTTGAGATCAAAAGGAAAATTGTTTATCGGAATGTGGAAACCGGAACCGAAATAATTGCTTACCCCGATGATGACTTTAGTATTGATGTCATGATATCCTATAATTCAGTTGTTCTCGACAATCAATATGCTACTTATAACAGTCAGACAAAGTTTGCTGAAGAGATTGCACCATGTCGTACCTTCGTTTTTGTCCGTGAACTCGAGATGCTTCTGAAAAACAACCTCGTAAAAGGGGGCGATGTTGATAATGCGATAGTAATCATGGATCAGCCAATGACCAATGAGGAATTAAACCGTATTGCCGATTTATTTAATCAAAAGCACATCGAAGTCAATAAAATAGGCATATTAAACAATATTACGCTCCATTTCGATAATGAATGTGCACGGCACAAACTGCTCGATGTAATCGGCGATCTGGCATTAATCGGAAAACGAATCAAAGGACGTATTGTTGCTAAAAGACCTGGTCATGGTTCGAATACCGAATTTGCGAAGATGCTTCAAAAAGAGTATCTTAAATGCATTTCAGAAAATACAACACCCGAATATGATCCCAATAAGGTACCTTTATACGATGTGAATCAAATCAAGAAGATGTTGCCTCACCGTAATCCATTCCTATTGCTTGATAAGGTTATTGAGAAAGGTGCTGATTATATAATAGGTGTGAAGAATGTGACTGCCAATGAACCATTCTTTGTCGGCCATTTCCCTTCTGAACCCATAATGCCAGGTGTTCTGATTATAGAAGCGATGGCGCAATGCGGAGGAGTTTTTGTAATTAGCTCTCAACCCTCTGACGGTGATTATTCCACCTATTTTATGACAATGGACAGCATTAAATTTCGCAAGAAAGTCGTTCCCGGCGATACCCTGATTTTCAGGCTAAAATTACTTGGCCCCATTCGCCGTGGAATTGCAAACATGCGGGCGATCGCATTTGTAGGTGATACCGTTGTTTGCGAAGGAGAATTTATGGCTATAATTTCAAAAAACAAATAAAGATCCTGGTATATTTGATGTACCAGCATTTAATTTACTTAAGAATGAATCAACCATTAGCAAATATTCATCCCGAAGCAAAAATTGGCGAGGGCGTTATCATCGAACCGTTCGCAACTGTTTCGCGGGACGTAATTATTGGTGACGGATCGTACATCGGTCCTACTGCAGTTATTCTGCCAGGCAGCCGTATTGGCAAAAACTGCAGGATCTCTTCAGGTGCAGTAATCGGCGGGGAACCGCAAGATTTAAAATTCAAAGGAGAATATTCAACCGTTGAGATTGGGGATAATACCACTATCAGGGAATGTGTTACTGTAAACAGGGGCACATCAGCCAAAGGAAAGACTGTAATCGGAAGCAACTGTCTTATCATGGCTTACGTGCATGTTGCCCACGATTGTGTCGTTGGAAATAGTGTCATCCTTGTTAACTCTGTTGCTCTTGCAGGCGAAGTAGTTGTCGACGATTTTGCAATCATCGGCGGTCATACTGGGATTCATCAATTCTGCCATATCGGCAAGCACGTGATGCTTTCAGGCGGTTCCCTGGTACGTAAAGATGTTCCTCCATATATTAAAGCGGGTCGCGAACCATTGTCGTACGCAGGCGTTAATTCAATCGGTCTTCGCCGCAGAGGGTTTTCCAATGAGGTTATCTGCCAGATCCAGGATATCTACCGGATCATTTATCAGAAAGGTTACAATAACACGCAGGCACTCGAAGTAATCGAAGCTGAACTGCAGGCCTCACGGGAACGCGATGAGATCCTCCTTTTCCTTAAAGATTCGAAAAGAGGTATTATCAAGGGTTACTTTCCCGATTGATAGTATCCATTAAATCATACCTAAAAGGGGCGATAATTTGTTATTCGCCCCTTTTCATTTTCCAACAAATCAATTTACCCCCCCTATTAATTTCAATAAGGAGCTATTAATATTAATGGTGGCATTATGAAGAAAAAATCATCATTTTTCAGGAGTGGAAATGTCTAATTCAACGATGAAGTTGGTATTTTCAGAATAAAAGGTGGCGATCACTTATAAAAATAAAGGGAGAATATCATTGTTGCGAGGTAAATCCATGTCAGTATCTCTTTCCAGATCTGTTTATTATCTGAAAGAAGATAGTATGAAATGAAGAATGCAACCGGAATTGTTGATAAAGCGACGATTTCTATCCCGATTGTTATCAATCCTAAAGCAGCGGCTAAAACCAAACCAAGCATCCAATAAAAAATAACAAAATACTTGCGCGAACTCACCTTCATTCGGTGATAAGCTGCGAGGACCGAAAAGCTTCCAAGGGTTGAAATAAATGCGACTACCGCAGTAATTATCAAAAAATAAGGTTCTAAAAGATAAGCATTGTGATCTGTCCAAAGCATTTTGAGAATATCCTTCCACAACGAAGTATCTGTATCATTTAGAAATGAAAATGCCCACATAAACATCCATGGAGCACCAAATCCCAAAAACGGAACGACCAATAGCCTCCAGTTATCACTTTTTTGCAGTACAAAGATGGCGATCCAAACCAAAGGGAAAAGAAATATGGCCGGAAGATAGAACAATGAAGCCAATGACAGAAAAAATGAAGCATTAAAAGTAAACGTAATCTCTACAGGCTTGTGGTAAGTATCAAGAATGAAATAGATTGAAATTAAAACACATAGTGTTGCCAGATGAACAGGGACAAGCGCATGAAGCCATTGAAGCGAAGAAACCGTGATCAGATAGATGATTCCGGGCATATAGGATCGTTTTCGTACAAAAAGGAACGAAGAACCCAATTGTGCCACAAAAAAAGAATTGATTAAAACCAGTATAAAGGCGAAAAAAACCTGCCAAAAGTCCTGTCCATTCAAAAGATTAAAAACCAGATAGTAGAGCGGCATTGCTCCATTGGCAAGTTTAATATCCAGCAATCCAGGTGCCTGAAAACTATGTATCCAAAAAAGAATCCCGACTATAGGAATCAATAACGAACTAAATAACGTATTACTTTTAAAAATGCGTAACAACATAAAGTCGTAGTTTAAAGGTCAAAGCCCAAATCTTTCCGAAAGTACTTATTTTTAAACTCAATCTTCGAGGCATTTTGGTACGATACGTTAAGCGCCTCCCTGAAATCTTTCCCTTTCGAACTGATAGCGATCACCCTTCCTCCGTTCGTAACTATTTTGTTTCCTTTAGTTTTGGTTCCAGCGTGAAAAATGATACTGCCGGAAACCTCATCTGGAATTGAAATTACATCCCCCTTTTCGTAGACTCCCGGATAACCTCCTGCGACCAGCATCACAGTTACTGCGGAATCCGAATCAATTTCAAGCTGACGATCTGCCAAATCGCCATTGGCGACACCCTCGAATAAATCAACCAAATCAGATTTCAATCTCAGGATCACAGCCTCTGTCTCGGGGTCACCCATGCGAACATTGTACTCAATTACGACAGGCTCTGAATGAACGCTGATTATTCCGAAAAAGATAAATCCTTTGTAATCGATTCCATCGCGTTGCAAACCGTTTACAGTCGGTATAATAATCCGTTCCTCAACCTTCTTCATAAAAATCTCATCTGCAAAAGGAACCGGTGAAATTGCGCCCATTCCTCCTGTATTCAATCCGGTATCTCCTACTCCGATCCGCTTATAATCTTTGGCAACAGGCAGAATTTTAAAGTTCTTACCATCGGTTAAAGCAAATACAGAACACTCTATTCCCGATAAAAATTCTTCAATCACTACGGTTTCGCTGGCCTGTCCAAACATTCCACCCAGCATTTCGCGCAACGATTGTTCCGCTTCATCCAGATCCGCGATTATCAAAACGCCTTTTCCTGCAGCAAGACCGTCAGCTTTGAGAACATATGGAGCATCTAAAGAGCGGAGAAAACTGATTCCCTGCTCAAGATTATCCTTCGTTACTGAAAGATATGCCGCTGTTGGTATTCCATTACGGAACATAAACTCTTTCGCGAAATCCTTACTTCCTTCAAGCCGGGCCCCCCGACTTACCGGACCAATTACGGAAACTTTCCTTAACAACTCATCGGCCAGAAAAAAATCGTGAATTCCTTCCACCAAAGGTACTTCAGGCCCCACAACAACCATATCGATTTTCTTATCCAAAACAACCTTACGAATCGCCTGGAAATCAGTAGCAGCAATTTCAAGGTTCGTTCCAAATTCGGATGTCCCGGCATTTCCCGGTGCAATATAGAGTTGATCTAATTTCGGACTTTGACTAATCTTCCAGGCAAAAGCATGTTCCCTTCCTCCGGAGCCAATGATAAGAATATTCATCTGTATATAATTTATTTTTTAAAGGTCAGATGGAATAGCCAGGCGAAATATTCATTTCGGTTTGTGACTCTTTAGTCATGGCTATTTCATGCGATATAATTTATTTTTATGGTCACATGGAATCCTCAGAGAAAAACATCTTCTTTGGAGAGCTTTTGCTCATAACGGTTGCATATTATCCCGATCTGTTTTATAAATACATAAAATAAAAAGCGTTAGAGATAACGGCAGCCGCTTTCGCAGGCAGACACCGTTGTCAAAACGTTTCAGAGTGCAAAATAAACAAAGTTTTAGGCTAAAGACAGACAAATACATTAAATTAAGGTGTCTTTTACGGGAATTGCTAAATATTGAATGGCAAATGGTTCCTGACAACCGTCTACTGCCATTTTAAAGTTTAATTTCCAGACACCAACATCTCTTTTTAAAACGATATTTTCTATCTTCACCCTTTCAAACTAAACAACAAAATTCATAAATCATGGAGGAAAACTTATCGAGACGAAATTTCATCCAAAAAAGCATCGTTGGCGGTATCGCATTGGCAACCATTAACCCTCTTTCTGCCTGGGCAAAATCTGAAAAACCAAGTATGAAACTTGGACTTGTAACCTATCAGTGGGCGAAGGATTGGGATTTACCCACACTGATTGCCAACTGCGTTCAAACCGATGTACTTGGGGTTGAATTACGAACAGAACATGCGCATGGCGTAGAAACCAAGTTAAACGCTGCCCAACGAGCCGAAGTGAAAAAAATGTTTGCTGACAGTCCGGTCACTTGCATTGGTTATGGTGCAAATTTCGAATACCATAGTCCTGATCCCGTTAAACTTCGAATGAATATCGATCAAACCAAAGAATATATTAAACTCTGTAAGGATATCGGGGCTTCGGGTATTAAAGTTAAACCGAATGGCCTTCCTGAGGGTGTCGCAAAAGAGAAAACGATCACACAAATTGCAGCTTCGTTAAACGAAGTGGGAAAATTTGCCCGCGACTATGGTCAACTTATTAGGGTGGAGGTGCATGGTGAAAAGACACAGGAACTCCCCAATATGAAAGCAATTTTCGATCAGGTGACCGAAAAAAACGTGAAGATGTGCTGGAACTGCAACGATCAGGATCTTCTTCCTCCCGGTCTTGAAGGAAACTTCAACAGTGTTAAAAAGTGGTTTGGCGATACCGTTCATGTCAGGGAATTCAATGTCGGTAATTATCCATACCAAAAGCTTTTCGATCTATTTAACGGAATTCATTATGATGGATGGATTCTTCTTGAGGCTCGTACTGAACCTTCCGATAAAATTGCTGCGTTAAAAGAACAGCTAGTTCTGTTCAACCAGCTGGTTGCAAACTCGAAAAAAGGTTAAATATACTAAATAGCAGAAGGTTGGATTTTTGCCAACTTTCTGCTATTTTACAATAGAATTAACTTTACATTTTCGACAAATAAAGTTTTCTAAGCTCTTCCAAATATTCAATTGAAAGGTTCTTAGAATAGATGCGAACCATCTCTTTCAATTTTCCCCTGATAAATAAGCAACCGGAGGCGGCATCAAATCCTGTTGATTTCCAATTATATTTCACCTTTAATGTTGTATCATCAAATTCTTTTTGATTGAGCCTGTGAGGAAAGAGTAAGTAAGCATGAAAATCTTCGCTGGTATCAATATAAATCCCTTTCCCCAATTTGCGGATATTGAATATTTTTGATAGATGAATAAAACCTTTTTCATTATTCACATGTGTCAACGTATTCATCTTCAATTTTATGCTAGACTTGATAAACTCATTTTGAATTGGAATAAGCTGATCGTAACTATTGAGATGACGCAAACGAACGACGTCGAAGTGATTGTCAAAAAGTTCAATTTTCCCTTTTGCTGCTTCAAAACAGCATTTAAATGTTTTTTTAACCGCCATATTTGCCCGCTCAATGTCAAAAACGCTGTACTCATGATCGAGGCCTAAATAGAGGTAAACAGGTTTTAGATCGTTAACCTGTTGATTGTAATAACCAGGAAATCGTGCAAAGGATTCAAATACAAGGGAACCATGTAATGATTTTCCATTCACAACAAACAGTGATTCAGTCTTCCCAAGCGTCCCATAAACTTCGTCTTTTCTGTGTTTTCCCATAGCCGCAAAGTTTTAAAAAGTTAGTGGGTTGAATTCAGTAATCGTTTATTTATTTCAAATAAATTAGGACGTCCCAAATTCGCAGTTAAATTACAAATATTTCGATAGTAAATCAATTACTATTCCGGTATTTTTGCAAAGGAGAAATGCAACATTAAAACCAAAGATTTTTTCAAGGGTTGCCCATTTTTTTTGGCTTAAAGCAATCTTCAAAACAATAATTACACACGTATTAATGTAAATATGTGATAATTACAGAGAGTATTTCATGAATATAAAACAGATAAATATTGATCGAATTGGAACTGTGACGATAACCAAAAACCGTCAGGCTACGCGGTTTAAACTTTCCGTCCGACCCGAGGGGATAGTCCGTGTTACAATACCATGGACCGCGTCTTTCCAAAGCGGAGAAAAATTTCTTGGTGAACATCTACAGTGGATATTTCAAACAAAAGAAAAACTGGCTAAAAAATTAGGCACACCAAAGTTGATACAACCGGGTCATTTATTCTCAACCAGAAATTACAATTATCATGTTCGTTCTTCAGCTGTATCCAGGTTTAAAATCAGGTATTCCGAAAAAAATAAGGATGTTATCTTTGAATACCCAACGAACCAATTAATTGAATCAATTGAGTTGCAAACCACGTTAAAGGCTGCCATTGAGAATGTTCTTAGATTTGATGCCAAAAAATACCTGCCGTTACGAATTGCTGAACTTGCATCCAGTCTGGGGTATACTTACAAAAAAGTAACCATTAAAAACAATAAAACCAATTGGGGAAGTTGCTCAAACCGCAAAAATATCAATCTCAATCTTCACCTTATGCGACTAAGCGATCATTTGATCGACTACGTTATTGTCCACGAACTTGTTCATACAGTCATTCCTAATCATGGGCCTGACTTCAAGTTAACCTTGCAAAACCATATTCAGAATTCGGCAGAAATTGAGCGTGAGTTAAAGAAAGTAAGAACAGGAATCTACTAATTATCAGTAATGAAGCAGTCCTGCATGATCTGCCATCATAGTCAAAACATAAGAAAGAAAGAATGCGAACACCGGCGCAACAAACCAGATAATCCATAACCGTTTTACAACTTTGTTCGAAAATGTCTCTTTCCACCCTTTCTTTGAGACACTTAAAGCTAGAATAGCAAACGTATTCAGTTGAACCAATGATGAGGGAATACCGCGGCTAACAGAAGCGACAAGTAGTAATGTTGCTGTAATTATGGAGATAATAGAAGCTTCTACTTTACCAATGTCAACGATTTCGGTTCCGGTTTTCACAATTAATTTCCGACCAAATATTGAGCTTCCAATTCCAAAGGATGGGGCAATAATCAATGTTGCAAGAATCATGATAAGCACAAAGTTATCACCGGTTGGATTGATGTGCAGCTCATTGGTAATCATAGAAGCAATAGGTCCGGCAGCATTTGCAACATTGTTCGATCCAATCGAAAAAGCTACATAACAGCTGGTGATAATTACCACCCAACGAAAGAAGGACTGCCTTTTGATGGTCTGAAAATAGCCAGGATGCTTGTTATCGAATCGTTTTATAGAAATATTAGCTATCATATACATTATTCCAAAGGAAACGATAGGAAGTACAACCCACATCGGAATAATCTCCCATAATACCTTTTTAGCATTTAACTGCCCCAGATATTGTGCCGGAGCTGCCAGCGCCATAACTGTGGATTGTGAAGTTGATTGAGGAACTCCAAGCAAATTGGCAAAAAGGAGTGAAAGTGCCACCGAAAAAAGGATGATGGTTGTCAATGTATAATTTAGGCTTTCGGCAGGAAGAATCCCTTTCCCCAAAGTGATTGCTGTGTTTTTTCCTGCCAGCAAGGCGCCGACAAGCACACATAATCCAAAAAGACCAGGAATAAGATCTTTCCGTAATATACCTGATCCATAGGCTGTAGCGAAAGCAGGTGAAGTACCACTGCCTCCCATATTAATCGCCAGAAACATAGCGACCAAAAATGGCAGAAGCAATCCATTAAACATTGGAGACAACATATTCAAGAAAAATTTAGTTGCGAAGGTATTCAATTAAGGCTAAAGCACAAACAAATTTTGTAATCATCAAAAAAACGGACAACTTTGCCACTAAATTAAGACAAGGAGACCAGGTGAGAGAGTGAATAGTTGTTCTCAAAAAATCTGTCTTGTCCTGAAATAGGTTTACAGAAAAAGTAAACTAAAATCAGGATTATGAAGACAAAAGTAAACTGTTTTCCGGATGAATTAAAGTTAAAGGTAGTTCAAGAGTATATGAG